>OGEU01002523.1_pt1 | contig 13000 bp, 10 predicted proteins | sample 1570651 | NCBI WGS metagenome assembly OGEU01 (sample SAMEA2582129, study PRJEB24529) | metagenome | biome: Human gut stool | place: China | collected 2011 | reverse complement strand
TCTGGATGATTTTGCATTACAGGATATGTCAACGAGGACTCAGTACCACCAAGACTTTCAGCAAATTGAATAAGTTTAATACCTTCTAAGATTTGTTTAGCTGTTCCTTCACTATCTACTTCGAAGGACAACATGCCACCAAAGCCTGTAGTTTGGGCTTTGTTGATTTCATAGCCTGGATGTTCAGGAAGGCCTGGGAACAATACTTTTGTAACTTTAGGTTGTTTTTTGAGCCAATCAGCAAGAGCAATGGCATTCTTTTGGTGTTGTTCCATGCGAAGTGCCAATGTTTTTACACCGCGGATAACGAGCCAGCTATCCATAGCAGATAAGCAAGCACCTACCGTTTTATAAGTTAATCGCAACTTCGCAGCCAATTCATCATCATTTACAATGGTGAAACCAGAAATAACGTCATGATGACCACCGATGAATTTAGTACCACTATGAACGACAATATCGGCACCTAAGTTCAATGGTTTTTGGAAGTAAGGGCTTAAGAATGTATTGTCGATAATGACTAGTGCATTGCGGTCATGAGCTAAGGTACACAAGGCACGAATATCAGTAATCTCCATCATCGGATTTGTTGGAGTTTCAATATAAACAGCCTTTGTATTTGGTTTGAAAGCTGCTTTCACCGCATCAAGATCGGATGTACCAACATAGGTGAACTCAATGCCGTTTTGTTCGTAAATATTTGTGAACATACGGATAGAACCACCGTACAAATCATCACCTAAAATGATGTGATCCCCAGGGGAGAATAGATGGAATACAGCGTCCACTGCGGCCATGCCGGAAGAGAATGCCAATGCATCCTTACCATCTTCAAGACCTGCAATCAATTGTTCCAAACGATCCCGTGTTGGATTAGACTCACGTGTATATTGATATCCTGTTGTATCACCCAACTTTGGATGGGAAAATGTACTAGACATATAAATTGCAGGGGAAATTGCACCAGTGCTATCTGGTTTACCACTGCCGTGAACACATTTTGTATTAAATTTCATTCCTATCAACTCCTCATATTTGTATACAATATATTAATTATAAAAGTAGACAATGATTAAGGTCAACAAAAATGGGCACTCATACGCCATGAGTGCCCCCAAAAAGTCATATCTATTTTGAATGGCTTGCCATAACTTCAGGTTAAGTTAGCCTAATTTTTTGTACGTTTTGTAATAAGCAATGCCAAGATAATGCCCAAAGAAGACGTCACTAGTTGCGGCCAACTAGACACAAACAACATAGTATTTACAATCTTCGGTGGAAATTGGAATAGAGAGAAGAACAAAGAATATCCGCCGAATAGAACACCTGCTTTCACTAAAGCCGCCACAACAATAAGCAATACCTTCGGTTTATGTTGTAACCAATAGGCTACAAATACATAGGCAGTCGTGCCAAGGGCGGTAATCAAAATAAACGGTGGCAACGGCAACATACCTTGTAAATGCGCTACTACAGGCGCAATCCAGGCAATAACGAGACCATTCTTCCAACCATAGCGCCATGTGGCGAGTACAAACGTAGCAGACGTGATAGAACCGATGAGGAACATACTCACCTGATTCGGAATAAATGGGAAAATGAGGCGCAAGCTTTGCGCCAATAAGGCTACAGCCAACAATAGGCCTGTGCCCGTAATAGATTTGGTAGACATAAGAACCTCCTACTATACAATATAGATTTTTAAGAGGTACTTACCTCATATAATAAAACTAAGCTTCTACAAAATATAGACGTGCCCGATCATATACCCAATTATAAACATAAGTATAACCTAGGATAACTAATGTCATCGTTATATCCGTCACAAAAGCCATCCAAAAACTCATATGCATCATGTACATAATAATCGGTACAGTAGCGAACATAAATAGACCTTCAAACAATACCGCATGAATAGTACGGATTACAGGCCCCCGCTCTAATCGATCACCTGGTACTAGTTTATCAAATATCCAGTTAAACACAAAATTCCAAACCATAGCTAGCAAGGAAAAAATAACCATCAATACAAAAGGCTGTCCATCATGCGGAACAAACAACATCACCAAACAACCGATTAAAATACAACCAACCTCATACAAAATCGACTGTACCACACGCTCTGAAGCAGACATAACAAACACCTCCATCAGAAACTAGACAAGAAATTCACTATCACTCTACTATTATATTTATTTTTTTAGATTTGTCGAGTTTTGCCATTTTAAGATAGAAAAAGCCGCCATATGTCTGTCCAGCGACTTGCTCCTCGAAGTGAGTATTGCCATTTCAGGATAAAAAGAAGCCGCATTGTATCTACTAAGCGACTTGCCCTCCCGAAGTGAGTTATGCCATTTTCGGATATAAAAGAAGCCCCTCGTAGTGTTCTGTAAGCTCGACTTGCAAGGGATGGAGAGCGAGCAGAATGCTACGAGGGGCTCTATTTAATTATCCTAAAAGTGGCATTACGAACTGAATCCATGGAATCCCCACCACAATAAAGATTGCGAGGTAGATAATCCCAAAGATAGCGCCTAATTTCCAGAATTCAGGACCTTTGTTATAGCCACTAGCAAACCAGATTGGGCTGTGACCTGTACCATATGGTGTAAGGATACCCATGATACCCATTGGTACTAAAAGAATTAACATAACTTGAGCTGGATCAACACCAGGAATTTGAAGAATTAGAGTAGCAAACAAGCCTACCATAGCTGTTACATAAGCAGTGCCAGAAGCAAAGAAGTAACGAAGCAAGCAGAATGCTAACAACAAACCAAGAACTGCCATTGTAGGATCTAGAGAAACTAAAGAACCACCTGCAGATTTAGCAAGCCATTCTAAGAAGCCTACGTTCTTAAGACCAGAAGCCATAGGCACGAGTGTAGCGAACCAAGTCAAAACATTCCATGCTGGTTTGTTAGCAAGGAAGTCTTGCCATGTCATAATCTTAGTGAAAATCATCAAGATAATAACAATTAAAGCTGTTGTAGTTGGGTTTACTTTGAATGTAGAAGCACCAATCCACAATACAAGAGCCAATACAGAAATCAAGGCCATGAAGATTTCACTACGTGTCATAGAACCTAATTTCTTGTATTCATCTTTTGCCCATGCTGCAATTTCAGGAGAACCTTTTACCTCTGGTTTGCAGAATACATACGTTAACAATGGAGTGATGATAAACAAGATGAGACCTACTGGCAAGAATGCAAGGAACCATGTGCCCCAGTTAGCAGCTACGATACCAGATTTAGCAGACAATTCTAGAGCCAATGGGTTTGGCGCTGCACCAGTCAAGAAAATAGAGCTAGATACACATGTAGTTGCCAATGCTACCCAGTTCAAATAGGAACCAATTTTACGAGGGTTCTTATCTGGATAGGAATCGAACATTGGGCAAATACTAGATACGATTGGATAAATCGTACCACCAGAACGAGCCGCATTACTTGGGATGAACGGCGCCAATACAAGGTCCGTAATAGCGATGGCATAACCAAGACCTAAAGAGGACTTGCCAAGCTTTGCTACGAGGAACAAGGCAATACGGCGGCCAAGGCCAGAGTTTTCATAACCGATGCCGATCATGAAAGCGGCAAAGATCAGCCAAACAATGGCATTAGAGAAGCCGCTAAGGCCCCAACTGATAGCTTGTGCATCAGTAATCGCCTTTGCTACACCAGTTGCTTTATCTACAACAGGAGCAGGACCAACCTTAAACAACATAGACACGGTAACAGCAATGATACCGATGAAAGCTGGTGGCATTGGTTCTAAAATCAACCCTACCACGAGGCCAGCGAAAATACTTACGTAAATCCAAGAATTTGCGCTAAGGCCTTCAGGAGCACCGATGAGCCATACAAGAATAGCTACTACAAGCGGTGCGAATAATTTCCAATTCAACTTCATTAGAAACTCTCCTTACTACTTCAAAACAAAAATTGCAAAAAAATGCTTGTCTAGTATATCAAAATTTTTAATATCAGTACATAACTTAAAACATAACAGTTATTAATAGATACTAAACTTTTTATAATAGGTTTTATTAAACTAGTCGTTTTTAATTTTATGCAATATAATATAAATATCGAAAATTATTAATTTAATGCAATTTACTAAGAGGATTTAAATGAAACCATTTATACATTACATAAAACCTCTATGGTTTCCTACCATCATCGTATCGATCCTTTCGTTACTCACTGTGGCAGGTACATTATATATACCAACGCTAACGGCATCTATCATCAATGATGGCGTACTCCGTGGCGATTTAGAAATGATCACTAGCTCTAGCATAAACATGCTTGTTGTGGCGCTACTAACTGTATTATCCGCAATCTTAGGTGTTGCTATGAGTGCTCACATTTCTGCCTCTATGGGCAAGGAACTGCGCAATGATTTGGTGAAAGCCTTACAATACTTCTCCCTTCGTGACTTCACACACTTTGGTACTGGCACCATATTGATGCGCACAAGCCGAGATGTAGAGAAAATCCAATCCGTTCTCGGGGAAGGTTTAAATATGATCCTCCCTATGCCCCTCATGATTTGTGTCGGTCTAGGACTTACCTTCTATAAAAGCTGGCAACTAGGACTCGTCATTCTTGCCGTTATGGCTTGTATGATACTTACCATTATCTTTATTGAAAGCCGTGCCTTACCGTTAATTAAGGCGATGCAACTCAAATTAGATGATATTACCGATCTAGTTCGAGATCACATCGTTGGTATGCCAGTGATTCGAGCTTTCAACAGAAGAACCTACGAAAACGAAAAAGAAATTAGTATTTTTACAGAAACAGCCCAACTCAATAAACGATTACGCCAAACCTTTGCCATCGGTTTACCGACCATATTAATTCTATTTAATATGAGTACCGTTGCCATTCTCTGGGTAGGCGGTTACAACGTCAGCCTTGGTTCCCTACAAGTAGGTGACATCATTGCCGTTATCGAGTACGCTAATCTAATTCTCTTGAGCATGCTCATGGCGATATTCGTCATCATCGACATTCCAGAAGCCATCGTATGCTACACCCGTATTCGTGAGTTGTTAGAACACGAAAACACAGATACATTCCCGGAACCATATAATACTATTGTAACGGCAAGTGATGATATACCACTTTTAGAGTTCCGCAATGTTACGTTCCGTTACGATAATGCGGAGTCTCCTGCGCTAGAGAATATCTCCTTTACTGTCTACCACGGCGAAACCTTAGCCATTATGGGCGATATTGGATCTGGTAAAAGTACCATTACCAATCTCATCCCTCGCCTCTTCTCCATTGAGTCTGGAGACATTCTATTTGAAGGCAAATCCATCTATGAATGGAATGTGGATGACTTGCGTGCCCGCATCGGCTATGTGCCACAGCGAGCTTACTTATTCACTGGCACGGTAGACATGAATGTGCGATATGGTGCAGCACCAAAACAGGAAATTACCGCTCAAGATGTAGAAAATGCGTGTCGCCTCTCTAGAGCAGACGAATTTATCAATCGCCTTGAAGGTGGGTACCAATATATGGTTGCCCAAGGTGGTACTAATCTATCTGGAGGTCAGCGCCAACGCCTAGCTATGGCGAGAGCTCTTGTGCGAAAACCAGATTTATTCATATTTGATGATAGCTTCTCCGCGCTGGACGGCACCACAGAACGAGCTGTTCGCACAGCATTGCACGAGGAGTTACAAAAGGATAACCGCCCTGCCCTCATTTCCGTAGAGCAAAAAGTAAGTGCTGCTAAAAAAGCAGACCATATATTAATCATCAATCGAGGGCAAGTAGCAGGGTATGGTACGCATGATGAATTAGCAGCAACCTCTACAGTATATAAACAAATTTTAGCATCTCAGGAGGTGACAGCATGAGCCCATTACACCGTTTCCTGATGGAGTCTAAAAGCCAATGGGGTTGGCTAGCACTACTCATCTTAGCGCTTATTACGGCCGCTATGTTTGAGGTATCAGCTCCAGTATTACTTGGCAAGGTCGTAGATGCTATTGTTAGTGGCTTGCAAACAGACCAAGACATTAATACAATATTCGCCTCCATTGATACTATTATTCTCTGGCTTATTGCCATTTATGGGGGCCACGCCTTATTCACCTACTTTGGCGAATACATGATGGCCTCTATCGGTTCAAAAACAGTACTCGCTTTACGCACACGCATGAGTACTCATTTATACTCACTACCTATCGAATACTTTCACGATCACCAACGTGGGGATTTACTAAGCCGTCTCACCTCTGACTTAGATGCAGTTGCAGAAACCATAGGTGAAGGCGTACCAGGTCTTGTATCTGCCATTATCGGCATTATAGGTGCCACGGCTATGATGATTTGGATAAGCCCAATGCTAGGCATCTCTATCATCGCCATTATATGTATCGGTATCCTATGTTTAACATGGCTCTCTAAGCGGGCTCGTCGTGTATATCTTAAAAACCAAAGCGCTTTAGGGGCTTTCAACAGTGGCATAGAGGAAATTGTAGTAGGAAAACCGATTATCCAAACCTTTGGTCTTGAGGAAACTACGACTAACCAAGTAAATATTCTAAACGATAATCTATTTAAAAGTATGAGAAGCGCGGCTTTCACCAGTCAGCTGGTAGAACCGCTCGTTAAATTTTTAAATCAAATTACCTATTGCCTCGTTGCCATTCAAGGGGGTCTCATGGTGTTACGTGGTTCTATTTCCATCGGTGATATTCAAGCCTTCTTCCTCTATGTCGGTCAAGTTTCGGACCCTCTATCTCGCAGTTCCTATATACTCACAAAATTCCAAGAAACTTCTGCGGCCTTGGGACGTATTTACGAAGTCATTGATACACCATCTGAAATCGATAAGGGAAATCAAACATTAGGTGATACAACACCACATCCAGGCACAATCGATTTTGAGCATGTTGATTTTGGCTATACGCCGTCCAATGTATTTATGAAGGATATTAACATCCACATTCCTGGCGGCTCCATGGTGGCCATCGTAGGCCCTACAGGTGCTGGTAAATCTACTTTGGTAAACCTTATCATGCGCTTCTATGACATTATAAATGGCCGCATCACCATCGATGGTATCGATATTCGCGATGTGTCTCGTGAAAGCTTACACAACACGGTAGGCATGGTATTACAAGATGCTTGGATTTTCACGGGCACTATCGCCGATAATATTGGCTACGGCAAACCAAATGCTAGTCGTGAAGAGATTGAATATGTTGCCAAACTCGCTATGGCAGATCACTTTATTCGAACCTTGCCAGATGGCTATGATACAGTTCTCAAACGTGGTGGCGATGACCTATCGCAAGGCCAACGCCAGTTAATCACCATCGCTCGTGCCTTCTTGGCGGATCCAACTATTCTCATCCTAGACGAAGCGACAGCTAACGTCGATACTCGTACCGAGGTAGAGGTTCAAAAAGCTATGAATACCCTCCTCAAGGGACGTACAAGTATCGTCATCGCCCATCGCTTGTCTACAATCAAAAATGCGGACTTCCTACTCGTAGTAGAAAACGGCACCATTGTGGAACAAGGAACACATCACGAACTAATCGAACGCGGTGGTCACTATAAAGAACTCTATGAAAACTATGCGGCAGGCATGACCGTATAAGGAAGTCTACCAAAGGTAACTACCCTACTTGCAGCAGATACTAATGAGCTCAGATTATTCCCGACAAACAAAGACCCCCTAATAAGTAAAAACTTATTAGGGGGTCTTTTATATTTCTATATTCTATTCACCTTTTGGTACAAACCATAGGCCGTTGTTATTTTTTTCCATGTAGTCTTTGAATTCTTGAGAGTGGTATGCGGCTACAATGTCTTTTGCCCATTGTGCATCTTTGTTTTTCTCGTTAACTACAACTTGTAACAACCATTGTGGCAATACATCTTCATTTGCCAATGCAGATTTAGGATCGATTTTTGCATTATAGATAATCGCACCAGTAATGACAATGTAATCGAAATCAGTACGCACAGAAGGAATTGTAAGGGATTTCATTTCTGTAAATTTAAGATGTTTAGGATTTTCAATAATATCTGCTTGTGTTACTGTCGCTAAATCTTTATTTGGATCAAGTTTAATCCAACCGATTTTTTGCAATAACGCATAAGCACGAGCCATGTTGGATGCATCATTAGGTACTGCAATAGTGTCACCATCTGCCACTTGATCTAGAGATGTTTTAGAACCACTAAAGATACCTGCTGGTACTGTTGGAATTGGAGTTAAGGCTACAAGATGACCATTTTGTTTTTCGTTGAAGTTTTTCATGTATGCTGTATGTTGTTCAACGTTGAAATCTACTTCACCATCGCTCAACACTTGGTCTGCTTGTACCAAGTCAGACATATCTACACCTTTAAAGGTATAGCCTTGTTTTTCCAAAATTGGTTTTACACCTTTTTCAAACAATTCAGAGTAAGGGCCTTGAGACTTACTATAGGATAATTCCTTTTTAGCACCATTATCGCTATTATTGGAACCGCAGCCTGCGATAAAAGCTACGCTAAATACTAATGCCGCACCAAGGGCAAGGAGTTTTTTAAATTTCATAGTACATTCTCCTATACTTTCACAATCAATATAACCAAAATCTATGTCATCAAATCAGGAACGACGCGCACGACGTGCAAAGTAGTTACCTATTGTTTGAATAATTTGAACAAAAATAATTAAAATAACAACGGTAAATAACATCAATGGAAAGTTTAACCGTTCATAACCATAGGTAAGAGCCAAATCACCTACACCACCTGCACCAATGGCGCCAGCCATAGCAGTAGCACCGATAAGACCTATTGTACCTGTTGTAATAGATAAAATAAGCGAACCCTTTGCCTCTGGTAAAAGGAAATGCCAAATCACCTCAAAATGAGAGGCCCCCATTGATTGTGCAGCCTCGATAATTCCTTTATTAACCTCTAAAATAGAGTTTTCAAAGAGTCTAGCTAGATAAGGGGCAATAAATATAACAAGTGGGACGATAGCTGCCGTTGTTCCTACACGAGTCCCTACAATCATCTTTGTTAATGGTAAGATAAACACCATCAAAATGATAAATGGTACGGAACGCACAATATTAACAATGGTATTTGTAATGGTATAGACAATACTATTTTTAACGATACCATTAGGATTTGTTACTACCAGTGTAACTGCAATAATTAAACCTAACACCGTACCAATAAATAGAGATAGGAACACCATATATAATGTTTGTTCTGCGGCTAGTAATAACTGCGAACCGGGAACACCAAGTTCTTGCATAAAGAAGTCCATTATAGTGTCACCTCCTGCCATTCAATACCTTGTGTCACAAGATATTCTTTTACCTTGCCCACTTCAAGATCATCACCAATAAACTGAACAATAAAAATACCAAGTACTGTATGTTCTAACTCTGTTACCGTAGCAAATAACACGCTCGTTTCTAAATCAAAAGTTTTATTAATATGATATAAAACATTATCGGTCGTATTATTTCCTAAGAAATGCATCTTAAGAATAGTATAAGGTCGCTTATCACAGGCCAAGGTATGTTTCACTGTTGATGGAATTTCATCAGGAATGACAGTCCTAACAAATCGTTTCGTTGTTTCATGCTTTGGTTTACTAAACACCTCAAGCACAGAACCACTCTCTATGAGTTTTCCATGTTCCATAACCACAACGCGATTGCAAATTTTTTGAATTACATCAATCTCATGAGTTACGATAACAACTGTTACCCCTAGTTCACGATTAACGCGCTCTAATAATTGAAGAATAGACTCTGTCGTATCTGGATCAAGAGCACTTGTTGCTTCATCACAAAGCAGAATTGATGGATCTGTAGCCAGCGCACGAGCAATACCTACACGTTGCTTTTGACCACCAGATAATTCTCCAGGATATGCATTTGCTTTATCGCCTAAATCAACAAAATCTAACAAGGTTTTAACCTTTTTATCAATCTCTGATTTAGGAACCTTATTTAGAATCAATGGAATCGCCACATTATCATGCACAGATTTAGCATTCAATAAATTGAACTGTTGAAATACCATACCTATGCGCTTACGCACCTTTCTGAGGTCATTAAAACTCAAGCCATTGATATTCACACCATCTATTTCAACATGACCAGAGGTAGGTACCTCTAAGGCATTAATCATGCGTAGCAGTGTAGATTTACCAGCTCCACTAAAGCCAATAATGCCAAATATGTCGCCTTTTTCTATGGTAAAGTTTACATCAGATAATGCAGTAACCTTTTGCTTATTAACGTCAAATGTTTTCGTTACATTGCGTATAGCAATCACTGTACCACCTCTTTCCTTGTACTGTAATAGGAATTAATCTCCATTTAAAACATATCTCATAGGTATGTTTTAATTATATTCCTAGATTACTACAATTTATAAGGACTGTCAAACAAACAAAGAACCTCACCAATTAAAAGGTAGAGGTTCTTTGTTTATACAGCTTCTAAATTATAAGGATTTACATTCCTACATATCTAATTTTATATCTTACATATCAAATCTACATCAAATCAAAACGATTCAACCCCCTAAGAAATTCAACTTATCTATATCGATTAAATAAGAATAATGATCCTAGTATGATTGGTGCCCCAATATAGAGCCCCATATTTGGTATTTCCCCCAACAGAAAGGCCGCTACTATAGCTGCCACGATTGGCGAAATATACATAAAGTTAGTTACATCAGACACCTTTTCAGCATGTTCAAAAGCATAACTCCAGAATACAAATCCTAAGGCACTGGAAAAGAAAGCTAGATACACCATGGCAAGTTGTGCACTAAGAGGTGCCTGTACAATCATTTCAATGGCATGATCTGCAAAAGGCAGTGCCATAATGGCACCTGTAAACATTGACCACATGGCGATAGTGATAGGCTTATATCCTTTTAAACTAAGGCCACGATTAAGGATATTATAAACTGCAAAGAGTGTCATCCCCAGCAAAGTCCATAATGCACCCATAGGAATTGTAAGGGTTGAATTCCAAAGAATAATTATGGCTACACCTATAAAAGCCGTTATTGTAAATAACCAGCCTATGGGGCGGATTTTATCTTTATAAACAATCATGGCCATCAGCGCTGTCGTCATCGGAGTCAAAGCCATAATAATACTGGATGTGGCCGCCGGAATTGTGCGAAGCCCTTCATTAAATACAACTTGGTAAACGAAATTACCTGTAGCGCCCAACAAAATATATAATCCCCATTCACGCCATGTTGTCGGTATGTGTAAGCCTTTTACAACACCGATTACCAGCATAAGTAAGGCTCCACCCATAACCCTTGCTACAGAAAGCGTTAATGAATCTACGGATTGTAATGCTATTTTACTGAAAGGAAATGCAGTAGCCCATACAGCAATTGTAGCAGATGCACCCAAAATAGCTTTCATTCGATTTGTCATTAGCATCCACCTTTCAACAATATTCGCATATATTATCTATTATACCTTTTACCTCCTATGTAGGAAACGATTTCTTCCTTATTGGTTCTACAAAATGTACAACAAATTTGTAAGAACAAGTAATAAAACTTTATGAAAGCTATGTTGCAGGAATGGCCCTATAATTAAGGCAAGTAGTTACTTAGCTTGACTATCGTAAGTTCACTATTGATTCCATTGATTTCAATGTGATTTTCTGATTCAGCCACAGAAAAATCGTCTACAAGATTTCCACAATCTTCGAAGAGCAATTTAGTGCGAATACCTTTTTTCACCGCTTTGAAAGCATACTCATGAGGGACATGCAGACGAGATTTCGCCGATATCTGATTTACATCAATTCGCCCCGTATAATCCGCTACATATATCTCCATTGGAGAGTTATTATCCAGCTCTATATGGCTGTTACCGCCGGCAATATAAATTTCTTTAGCCTCTCCATCTAGTTCAAACTTTTCACTAATAATATCAAATAGTTCCAGTTTTTCACAATGAGTCGTTAACTCCGTATCTCCCATATATTTTTCAGGCAAATTTATAAAAATCGACAAATGTTCTTTTACAAGCTCCTCAGATAAGGATTTAGAACGATTTACATCTACATCGATACGCCTCTTAATATCATCGATTTTTACTTTCACCAGTTCCGTCAAATTTTCAATAGTATCACTAACCAGTTGAACCTTTATCTTCTCACCCTCTCCAGCTCTCATTTTTACGTGATTAACAGATCCCAGTTTAATATCGAAATGTTTTATCTCATCGATATCATATTCTACGATACTTTCATAAGGATATCGAAGTTTAACCGCTTCTTCTGAAAGTAATTCATCCACAGAAATATTGAATACAGCTGAAAGGGCCTTTAAATTCGAAATATCCGGCATCCCATTGCCCGATTCCCATTTTGTTATGGCCTGTCTTGACACATTGAGCGTTTCCGCCAATTTTCCCTGAGATAATCCGAATTGTTTTCTATACTCCCGTAATTTTTCATTAAAATCCATAATGTGACCTCCTATTTTAGGCAATATCAGTTACTCTTCAACAAGAGCTGCTCAGAGTATAGTACATAGTATCAATGAAGAAAAGAAACGCTTGTTTTCTTGTCCAGCAACGTTCCGTAGCATCACAATATACGTGCATTTATAAAGACTTACAGGCTAATTCTGTACAAGATGTAAACGACCGCTTGAACTATACACAAATATAAACTATCCAATATTATTGAAAAATCGGAATTCAAGGTTTCTTAACAATATTGATATGCAATTTCATATTATTATATATACATTAAATAAAACCATAAAAAACAAAAACTCATATAAACCTATATATACTGTTGCATCCAAACAATTTAGCTTATGAAAGTTTATGAGATACTTCACAAAATCGCATAGTATGTATTGAAAATCTATATCATTTATTCATTGTGGAATTGTTACAAACATTGTACACTATAGGCATAGAAATCTATAGTTATATCCTTTTATGGAGG
>OGEU01002522.1_pt1 | contig 13014 bp, 10 predicted proteins | sample 1570651 | NCBI WGS metagenome assembly OGEU01 (sample SAMEA2582129, study PRJEB24529) | metagenome | biome: Human gut stool | place: China | collected 2011 | reverse complement strand
GTCACTGGTAAGTGATTTCGATGTCTGCGTGTCTGAATGCGCGGAAATGATCTACTGCAAGGGAGCTGTTGCAGAAATCTTTTCGTCCTATCTCATGCAGAATCAATATAAATGGATCTATCAGATGGAACGCGACCAGTCCAACACGAAATAACCTATGGGGGTAATTAAAATGAACAAAGGAACGATTAAAATACAAACCGGCGCCATAAATTGGGACAGCTTAGACACTTTTCCTATTAACCGTCTTTATTGGTCCGAAAAGACAGATATTACCGCCGAAGCCAAAATCTGCTACGACACTTCCTTTCTATACGTCCAGTTATCGGCAAGAGAAACACACATCCGAGCAGAAGAATCCGGCCCTCTGGGGCTTCCCTGCGAGGATAGCTGTCTGGAATTTTTCCTGTCACCCGAACCGGAGGATAAACGCTACCTGAATTTCGAGATCAATCCAAACGGTTGTATCTATTCAGGAATTGCCACATCCATTGATGACCTTCTTCGTCTTGTCCCGGAGAACCAGAATCTGTTTCATCCTCAGACAGAGAGAACCAAGAATGGATGGACCGCTACTCTCCAGATTCCTTTTTCCTATTTAAGAATGTTTTTTCCGAACTTCGAGGCAACGCCTGGCAAACGTGTGCTTGCGAACTTTTATAAGTGCGGAGATAAAACTGTTCTCCCACATTTTCTGTCCTGGAATGAACTGTCCAGTCCTGTACCGAATTTTCACCGCCCCTGTGATTTTGGTGAATTGTATTTTGAATAAGGAGGCAGGCTGTCCCGGGGATGTCAAGTCATTGTTACAATAAAATATGCGGTTTTTAGGCCGTGGGAATGGCTTAAAACCGCATGTTTCTGGATAGAGGAGTTATATAGTTGCTATAAAAAACATTCTCTTGATATTATGTTATTGCTATAAATTGATTTTAGTCAACCCCACCTTAATACGGATGCTCTATCCGGGTTATTGTCGCATCTCTTCCTGCATCATCCCCATTAATTCCTGAGCAGCGCTCTTTCTGCTTTCAGTAGCCGCTCATGTGTAGGCCTTTTCTTACCATTTTCATCAATCGTCATCTCTTCCAGAAATTTTTGATATGTTTGAATCCATTCGATAAAGTGTTCAATCCACATCTTGGATTCCTTTTTATTTTTGATTCTAAGAAGTTCTTTCGCAAGCATATATAACTCTGCACCAGCCGCTGTATTAGGCCTGGATGTTGTATATCGTTTCACTTGGCAAAACACATGAAATACGCACCGTTGATGCTTTGCTTTTGGCCATATTTTTTTGAGAGCTTTTGCAAATCCGGTTCCACCATCCGATACAGCCATTCTTGGTTCCGCTATACGTTTCATTAACGCAATCCATGCTTCCGCATGTTCATAACGGCATAAATACCATCCCAACACATGCTTTTCATCACAGCAAATCAGAACGCAGGCTTTCCGACTAAGATATATGCCATCAAGAAATAAGACATCTCTGATTCCTTCTACCTTTGGCGGCATAGCCCATATATTCCAAAACTTTGCCGTCTTTCTTCGAAAGGTTCTTCCTTCTCCCGGCATCATTGCTTGAGATTCTTTTCCAAACAACCAATTTAAAAAGAACTGCAATTCCTTAGATTCATTATTTATTTTATGTGTCGACGATGTTTTGCAGCTCTTACAAAGCCAACGTTGCGAACTGGCTTTTGTCTTTCCTGATTTAACACATTTTTTACCACAAATAGGACAATTTACTTGATTCATTTAACCTTCCCTCCATGGTCCTAATTTTAAGGAAGATTAAATGCCTGCAAACCCTTTATTTTCAAGAGCTCACAGTACTTTCTATCAACACGTTTTGTCCACCCTCAAAGTTGTTCAGAAAAAGATTAAACCGCCTTCAGCCCTTTATTTATCGGGGCTAAAGACGGTTTTTATCAACACGTTTTGTCCTATAAGTCGCATTTTACAAGCTACGCTTAGATGTTCAACAGCTCGCTGTAAGCCTTCAGCGCTCCGTCTGTATCATGAGCCAGTACCCGCTTTGCCAGCACCTTACCCAGCTGTACGCCCTCCTGGTCAAAGCTGTTCAGGTTCCATACAAAGCCCTGGAACATGATCTTATTCTCAAAATGGGACAGCAGCGCGCCCAGTGTCTCCGGAGTCAGCTGATCGCCCACGATAATGCTGGAGGGACGGCCGCCCGCGAAGTACTTGTTGCGGTTCTCATCTTCCTTGCCGCAGGCGAAAGCTACCATCTGGGCAACGACGTTCGCGCAGAGCTTCTGCTGGCTGGTGCTGCCCTGGATGTCCACGTCTACGCCGCACTGATTGTTCTTGAAGCCGATGAACTGCAGCGGTACAATGTCGGTTCCCTGATGGAGCAGCTGATAGAAGGAATGCTGTCCGTTGGTTCCTGGCTCACCGAAGATAACCGGTCCTGTCACATAGTCTACAGGCTCACCGAAACGGTTTACAGATTTACCGTTGGACTCCATATCAAGCTGCTGTAAATGTGCCGGGAAGCGGCTGAGTGCCTGTGAATAAGGCAGTACAGCGGTGCTTGGGTATCCGAGCACGTTACGCTCATAAACACCGATCAAAGCGTCAAGCATTGCTGCGTTCTTCATAACATCAGCGTTTGCTGCAAGCTTATCTTCCTCTGCTGCTCCGTCTAAGAAATCTGCGAATACTTCCGGTCCGAAAGCCAGTGATAATACGGCTCCACCGACAGCAGATGTAGAAGAATAACGTCCACCGATGTAATCATCCATAAAGAAAGCTGCCAAATAATCATCACTCTTAGCGAGTGGAGATGTCTCACTTGTTACAGCGATCATATGGTTCGAAGGGTTCAGTCCTGCATTCTTTAATGCGTCCTTAACGAAAGACTCGTTTGTTAATGTCTCAAGTGTTGTACCTGACTTAGATACAAGTACGAAGATCGAATGTGCAACATCGATGGAATTCAATACTGCTGCTGCATCATCAGGATCTACGTTACTGATGAATTTGGCTTCCATCTTGAATGTATTGTTCTTCTTAGCCCAGTTCTCTAATGCAAGATACATCGCACGAGGACCAAGGTCACTACCACCGATACCAATCTGAACAACAGTTGTAAATTTCTCACCTGCCGCATTCGTAATCTCACCAGCGTGAACCTTGTTCGCGAAATCTGCGATGCGGTTCTGCTGCTCTACATAGAATGCACGCTTATCAACACCGTCTGCGGTAACAGCATCACCGAGCTGTCCACGTGTCATATGATGAAGAACCAGTCTGTTCTCTCCTGTGTTGATCACTGCTCCGTTGTAGAGTTCTTTAAACTTATCAGCAAGCTGAGCCTCGTCAGCTAACTTAACAAGTGCTGCAAGTACGTTATCATCTACTGCTTTTGCAGCATAGTTATAAGTAAAGCCTGCTGCCATCGGAATGCTGTAATTCTTTACACGCTCCGCGCCGTTCTCACCGGTCATAACCTCTGCAAGATTGACCTTTGCGGTATCCTTCAGCTCCTGATAGGATGCAAGTGTATCCAAATTGTTCCAGGTAACCATGGTCGTTCCTCCTTAAATCTATCCCATTCTCTTTTAATTATTTGTAACCTCTGTGATTATACTATTAAATTCTGTCAAGTTCAAGTCCTCCTATTTATAAGAAAAAGCAGCATTGACGCATGTTTCCATGAATCAATGCTACTATATGTGATTGCTTTAAAAGCAATCATGTAACGTCCGCCTTCGCGAAGCGAACTTTTATGGCCAGATGTTCCAATTTAGATAAGTCCCTGCACAAGAATAATTAAAATCAATATTGGCAGTATAAATTTAAAATACGGATGCAGCCACCGCGCAATCTTAATGCCTTTACCGGTATTCGCTTCCTCGAGATAATTGTCAAATCCCCATCCCCACTTCGTCACGCAGAACAGGAGATAAACGAGCGATCCGAGCGGCAGCAACAGATTGCTGACGATGAAGTCCTCGCTGTCAAGCACATCCCTTGTGCCGATCAGCTGTAGATCACTCCAGATATTGTAGCCAAATATGCAAGGCAGACTCGCGATCAGAATCACGATACAGTTAATCCATGCTGCCTTATTGCGGCTCCATCCAAACATATCCATACAAAAGGACATGATATTCTCAAATACTGCTATAATCGTAGAAAAACTTGCAAATGTCATAAACAGGAAGAACAGGGTTCCCCAGATTCTGCCTCCCGCCATGTGGACAAACACATTCGGCAGCGTCACAAAAATAAGCGATGGTCCTGCAGTCGCCTCAACACCGTAGCTGAAGCATGCCGGGAAAATGATCAGACCTGACATGATTGCAACAAACGTATCGAGCGCACAGATTCTGGCGCCTTCGCCGGCAAGCGAATGAGCTCTTCCCATGTAGCTTCCGAAGATTTCCATCGCCGCCACACCCAGACTCAGGGTGAAAAAGGCCTGATTCATCGCAGCCGATATCACGTTTCCAAAACCGACCTTCTGAACCGTTGTCCAGTTTGGTACAAGGTAGAATTTGATTCCCTCTGCCGCTCCGGAAAGTGTAAAACTGTGTACCGCAAGCACAATGATCAGCACAAGAAGTGCAGACATCATGACTTTGCTGACTTTCTCAAGTCCGTTCTGTAACCCTCTGCTGCATACAAGGAATCCTGCGAGTACCGTCACGACCATCCAGAATGTCATCTGCTTCGGATCCGCCAGAAGATTACTGAATACAGCTCCGGTCGCCTCGGCATCCATTCCAGCCTTAAATTCTCCGGTCAGAAATTTGTAAAAATAAGTGACCATCCATCCGGATACGGTCGTGTAATACATCATAAGCATCACGCATCCGAAGATGGCTACCCAGCCGTGCAGATGCCACTTGCTGCCCGGCTTCTCAAGCGCCTGATACGCCTGAACCGCGCTTTTTCTGCTGGCGCGTCCGACCGCAAATTCCATCGTAAGTACCGGAAGTCCCATGATCACAAGGAAGATGAGGTATAGCAGCACAAACCAGCCGCCTCCGTTCTGCCCCGCAACATACGGGAAACGCCAGACGTTTCCGATTCCGATCGCACACCCGGCGCTCACAAGCAAAAATCCCAGACGCGATTTAAATGATTCTCGTTTCATATAAAATGGTATCCCCTTAGTATTTGTTATAAAAATCCGTCGCACTCGTTCTGTGCAACAAGTGATTGTCACCCTGCGTTTTATGGTCTACGCATTGCACAACTCTGTGACAACTTCGTTGATCACCTTGCCATCTGCCTTGCCTTTAAGTTCCGGCATAATGGTCTTCATGATCTGTCCCTTGTTCTTAGTCGCAATCACATCGGCAAATTTCTCCTGTACAATCGCAACGACTTCCTCCTTAGAAAGAAGCTTCGGTGCATACTCCTGCATGATATCGTGACGTTTCTGATACTCAGCGATCAATTCCGTACGATCCTTCGGACAGGAATCAATCTGCTCCTGAACCGTCTTAAGTTCCTTCATGATCGTTGTATTTACCATATCTTCCGGAATATTCTCGCGGCATCCGGCATCGATTGCATTCTTCTTTACTGCCGAAACGAGAGAAGAGATTGCGTCTTTGCGCTCTTTGTCATGTGCCTTCATTGCTGCGATCATGTCTTTTTGTAACTGTTCGATTGTCATTGTATTTTCCTCCTGAAATTATTATTCTAATTTTCGACCATTCTCTCGCGATCCATGATTTTCCCAATCGCAAGTGCAACGGTCCAAGTCTTTCACAAGATTCACATCATCTTAAATCCGTACCGCGTCAGGTCCACCTTACCGTCCTGCACTTCGATTCCATCCGCTTCAAGTCTTCGCGCCTGCTCCCCGGCTCCGCCGAAAGCGAATGCTCCCGACAATTCTCCCTTCGCATTCACCACACGAAAACACGGGATATGTTCCGGATCCGGATTCTTGTGTAACGCATTGCCCACGGCGCGTGCCATCTTGCGGTCACCTGCCATCTCTGCCACCTGTGCATAAGTCGCAACGCAGCCCTTCGGAATCTTCTTGACCGCCTCGTAGATGCGCTTCGTCGGGCTGTCCGTCACAAGCTCGTAACTGAGCGCGATCATGCGCCGGATCTCCTCGTCCGGAATGCTTCCATCCAGGATCACGGTGTTCCAATGCTCCTTATTCTGATGGTACGCCGGAATGACTGCCGCGTATGCGCCGCGCCAGATTTCCCTCCAATCGGCATCCACTTTCAGATTCAGATTGATTGATCCGTTCCGCTCGTATGTCCACAGGAACGCTTTGTCGCTTCCTTTGACCCGGACAAGCTGCCAGTTGTCATCATGAAAAGGCGCTGCCTGATACGTGTCCGGAAACGAAAGTCCATATGCGAGCGCTTCGTCTCTTGTTGTCATAATTTACCCCTTAAAAAGAGATCGTGTGATCATGCGGCGTCCACACGCAGTCTCTCGTGATTTCCTCAAGCGACGCAACACCACACATCTTCATCGTATCTTCCAGCTCGCTGCCGATCTTGTCAATGTAACTCTTGACGCCTTCTCGCGCGCCACCGTACACCGCAGTCACGAATGGCCTTGCAATAATCACTGCATCCGCGCCAAGCGCCAATGCCTTAAAGACATCGGTTCCCGAACGAATTCCACCATCCACGAAGATCTTCATGGAGCCATCCACTGCATGCGCGATGTCTTCCAGCACTTCGGCAGTTGCCGGACACTGATCCAGCACACGTCCACCGTGATTTGACACAACGATCGCAGACGCGCCTGCTTCTTTTGCCTTCAAAGCGCCTTTTGTAGTCATAACGCCTTTTACGATAAAAGGCACACCTGCGGCCTGCGCAACCTCATGGAGTTCCTCCACGGTTTTGCTGCCCGCCGGCGGATCCAGATTCTTGAGGAACGGAAGTCCCGCTGCATCCACATCCATTGCTACCGCGAAAGCGCCAGACTCATGCACCATCTTCATCTTCTCACGGATCGTCTCGATGTTCCAAGGCTTCACAGTCGGAATGCCGAGTCCGCCAGCCTTCCTGATTGCCTCTGTGGCAGCGACCATTACGTTGCCATCTGTGCCGTCGCCGGTGAATGCAGCGATACCAAATTCCGCACACGAAGAAACCAGTATATCATTATAGGAAATGTCGTTTAAACAATCGCCATAATGCAACTGCACCGCTCCAACCGGTCCCGCGAAAAACGGATACCTGAAGCTTTGGCCGAACAGATGCAGACTTGTGTCAACCGACCGGTTCTCAGCGATCGTGTCCATCTGCACACGGATTTCCTTCCATTTATCATAATTGCGTTTCGCGGTATCCCCGACACCTTTGGATCCCGGTCCCGGCATCTGGCTCCCGCACGCGCGCCCGTTGCACTCATTACAGGCTTTGCAGTAATTTCCGATACGGCCTCGCGCCGCCTCGATACATTCTGCGTAATTCATCATGCTACCTTCTTTCATTTATTGCTTCCGTAACGATTCAGACTCCCACCACACATTCACGAAAACGCACGAGGCAAAATCGTTACCCTATGAATTAGACTAGCATCCTGAATTAAGAAAGTCAATATCATACAAATAAGGCGCACAGCCTTCTCCACACAAAGTAATCCGGCCATGTGCCTTATTGATTCTTAACGATTCAATTCTATTATCTATTCTACATTCTTGAGCGCCTGATCCATCGGAATCTTCTTGATTCGCTGGAAGTCAAGAATCATAACAATCACGTATCCGATCAGCACGAACGCAAACATCTTCACGTAACTGATCGTCTCCATATGGAAGCTAAACCAGCCGCTGTATGTCATAAGAATCTCCTTCCATGCGAAGTTCATAACCCACACGCCGACCGCCACCGTGAGTACATCGATGACAAGCATAACGATTGTGGTCGAAAGCAGATAGAGACTTGCAATCTCGCGGTTCTCGTAGCCAAGAATCTTCGTCATGGAGATCGCATTCTCATTTTTCTCGATGATCAGTTTCGTCAGAAGATAGATCATCGCCATGGACAACAGGATGCACAGCACCTGGAAATACTGCATATACGAGCCCATCGAGAGATCCAGCTGGTCACACATCTTCGTGATGTCGCGCTTGGTGATCGTCGAAGCGATCATATTGCTGTCAATATCCGTAATCTTCGAATCGGAGAAAAAGCCGGAAAATGCGTCATCATCCAGATCAAACACTTCGCGATACTGATCGATCGGCATAAATACCGCGATTGACTGGCACTTATCATAAATTCCACAAACCTTAAAGTTGTAAGTGTCGTCCGTATATTTCTCTTCCAATTTGATGATATCGCCAATCACAATTCCATACTTATCCGCGTATGAATTGGAAATATACACTTCATTCTTCTCAAGCGATTCCAGATCCGAAATCTTGATATACTGACTGTCATCCACAACGCCGTATGTCGAAATCTCCTCGTCCAAAGCGTCTGACCGCTTCACGAGCGACTTCATCGCAAAGTTTTCTGCATCCTTATTATCCGTCGTTACGATCGAACCATCCGCGTTCTGATAGGTTTTCAGCACATACTGATACTTCGTAAACATAAGGTTCGACGCATGCTTCTGATAATAAGTAAGTGTATCCGGCATACCGACTGCCATCGCCAGCATCACCATGATAAAGCAGATGCCGACAAACAGGATCAGATAATTCGATATATTCTGGAACATGATACGCACGCGGAAGCGGCTCATAAACTTCCAATGAGGAAGACGGATCGCCTTTTTCCGCTTGGCTTTCTTTAAGTCATGGCGTAGAAACTGCAGCGGAGTATGTCGCAGCATGCGCACGATAACGATCAGATTGACCACAAACATCAGGATGATCGGAACCACCGTCGTCTTCACAAACGCATCCGGGTTCCAGACCGTCTCATAAGTCGGCAGGCTGTAACTGTTGTAATACATGCCTACCACCACGTTTTTGAACACGGTATAACCCAGAATATTTCCGACGATTGCCGCCAGAAATGTCACGATTACCGGCATCGACAGGTAGTGACGCACCAGCTCGCCACGCGTGTAACCCGATGCGCGGAGCGTACCGATCGTCGAAGATTCTTTTGAAATCGTATTGCTGATCGTCACACCGAAGATAAAAGCGATAATGATGATCAGGATGTCAAGAATCACACCGCCCATCGACATATCCGATCCCATATCGTCGGTTGCGAAGTTGATCGCCGGATTGCCGTAACTCGGGACATAATCCTTGAGTTCGTTGCCATGCAGCATTGTCTGTGCAGCAAGCACCTTGCGGAAGTCGTCGGACAATGCCTTCTCTTCCTTCTCGTCTGCAGGCGCATCCTTATATTTCCAGGCATATGCATAATGGATGGATTCCCCTAACCGGTCAAAGCCCTCATCTGTGACCATCGCCACATCAAACTTGATCGCATCAAATATCAGATCCGTTGTCTTCTCATGAAGCGTCGAATAATTGACGTACGCAATCAATCCAACCACTTCAAATTTCTCACCACCCACGCGGATCGTGTCACCGACTTTCATGTCGACATTGTCCGCATGCATACGATCCACCGCGATCTCATTCTCATTCTCCGGCAGCCGTCCGTCCAGCACACACGCTAAGTTTATATTATCGGTTTTGGCAAAAACGCGCACGGTTCCATCATTCTTGCCGTCATTGTTGTTGTCTTCCTTCTCATTTCGGAAGAAATTCTCGTAAATTATAACCGGAACGTCGCTCGCATCTTCTTCCTCCTTGCCAGTAATTGCAGACATATCCACCTGCTCGCCACTCTCCACATCCTTGATCAGATCCGAGTCTGCTTTCTCGCTCCACTCGAAATGACCGTCCTCACGCTCATACTTCGTGACGCTTTCGTCCGCAGCCTTCATCATACTTTCATTCGCAACATACATTCCCGATACGAATCCGATCGTCAGCACAAGAAACGCAAACACAATCAGATACTTTTTCCAATCCCCGATCAGTTCTTTGGGAATACGCTTGATCAGAGGGTTAACGGTTCTCTTCTTCATAATGCCCCCTTACCACTCGATATCCGCTGCCGAGATCTTGTGCTCATTGATGTCGTTGTGACGTACCGCACCATCACGAAGCTTGATAATGTGATCTGCCATATTCCGGATGGCTTCGTTGTGCGTTACCATAATGATCGTGTTTCCGTACTTCTTATTGACATCCTCAATCAACTTCAAGATTTCCTTCGAAGTGTTATAATCGAGCGCTCCGGTCGGCTCATCACAAAGCAGAATATCCGGATTCTTCACGATCGCACGTCCGATCGACACACGCTGCTGCTGTCCACCGGACAACTGATTCGGCAGCTTGTGGCGATGCTCGTACAAGCCAAGCGTATGCAGAAGTTCATCGATATCCAACGCATTATCCGACAGGTACGCGCCCACCTCGATATTCTCCTTCACATTCAGGTTTGGAATCAGATTGTACATCTGGAACACATAGCCGAGATGTTTTCTGCGGTACTGCGTCAACTTTTTCTCACTCATATCTTCAAGCTTGTCGCCCGCGATCGAGATATAACCGGAGTCCGCGTGATCAATTCCTCCGATAATATTAAGCAGTGTCGATTTGCCCGAACCGGACGGTCCCAAAAGCACACAGAATTCGCCTTTTGCCACAGAAAAATTCATCCCGCGCAACACTTCCTGTCTGGTCTCGCCGCTGCCGAAACCTTTCTTTAAATCTACAATTTCCAAAAATTGATTTGTATTGTTTTCCATAAATACTCCCTTCTTTACTTGCTCCTTCAAAAAATTAAAAAATGCAATCAGGAGTTAGTCTTAACTAATCCTAATTGCATTATAGCAAACCGCAACATATGAGCAAGTATTCAAATGATAATCTTTATCATTAATCTGTTTTTTGGAAGAATGTGGAAATATTCTATTGAAAAACAATATCAATTTTGTTGATTATTGCGAAACTATCCCTTAATTTTTTCGGAATATCTTTGTATAGAATGCTACACCCCACATTTTCAAAAATGTGGAGTATAAAAAACAGGTTTATCGAATCATAAAATGCGGAGAAATTGTATATTCCTTGCCCCCTGCCCAGACTTTGACGTTTATCCGGTAATCCCCCGCTGTAAGTTCTCCATATAAATTGGACCAGTCATATTCGTGAGATACCGGCTCGTCCGAAGGAATAATAATTCCAATATCTTCAAATCCAACATCGTTTTTGGCATCCAGTTTCTCCCACTGGTCACCGGTCTTCTTCTCAATGGAAAAATACTCTCCTGTCATATATTCGCCCTCAAGCTGCGGATCATATCGTGTGAATTCCACCGTTGCAGCGGTATCAGAAACTTTCGTAACAAGCGCCTGTACTCCGATTTTATCATTGGCTGCGTCATCATCATATACCCCGATCGCACCCGACTGCTCAGCAGGATCATACTGCAGAGTTTCGAGGATCTGCATGACTAAGCCGCCATAAGTCATAGAAAGCGAGCATGACTCGCCGCCTTCGATTGCAGGTTCTTCCACTGTAGCATCATCCACCGTCAAAGCAGAATTTTCTGTTGCAGCACCTCGAACCACTGAATCTGTACGATCATCATCCACTTGTACATTCCACCACGCATCCACTTCACTTGCTAATGCTACGATTTTCTCATCGTTGCCATGAAACGCAACAAACGACCATATCTCACTTCCGTCATAGTAACCGACATTCGCTTCAACTCCGGCAATCTTCCACTTCTCTTCTTTCAGTCCAGTTCCGCATACGCCAAAGGTATCCTGATAGCCGACTTCCACGTAACCCTTCTGTCCCTTCGGATAGAACTGGATGCCATAAGAACTACTGAGCAGCGCATCATCCCCGACCGGGCACAGGCGATACTCCCATCCTTTTGGAATCGTCAATGTAATGGAACCGTATGGGCCCTCCTGCGTCACGGTCGTGCCTTGCAGCTTTTGTGAATCCGTTTGATCGAGTCCTTCATCCACATCTTCTGTTCCGTCAATCGTCGCCTCTGTCTGATCTACGACCGGCTGCGTACTGTCCAGCGGAAGCGTTGCTATGCCGCCGCATCCGGTTACTGTAATTACCATCGCCCCTATGATCAACAAATCTGCTATATGAGTATTCATAAAATGTTTTCTCATCGTATTATCCTCCTCTTTTCCATGGTCAGATCATCTTTCTATTTTGTAAGTGTCACAGAGGTATTCTTTTGTTGCATCGAATCTTAATTTCCACAGGGCTTTTTTCTTTATATTTGTTCCTATTTACATTTGTGTGTCTGATGTATCAACAGTATAATGATACATTTCACGAATTGCGTATGCAATTAGAAAATCAAGTAGTCCAAATTCCATAAAATGAAATTTTAGAGCAAATTACAGACATTGGCTTAGCTGTAGTATTTTTAAACAACGTGTGTTAGACTACTGTTATACAAATCGGGATTTGTAGACGGAGGTACACAACATGAAAAAAATCAGCTTAGTGGTTTTTCCGGCTTTAACAATAGTGTTAGAAGCATTACCACTGGGAGCAGTTTGTACTTTTGCTCCATCTCCAACAGAAAGAGTAAGAGAAACATTTTCATACTTTAGTCTTATACCGTTTGGATATGCAAATTTTGCTCCACTTATTACAGCCATACTTACTGTTGTTATTTTGTTGCTTTCGTTGATTTCTTTGAAGAAAGATAGCGTTTTTAACGCCTTGTTTGTTCTTTCGATTATTACAGCAGTTATTTCTCTTATGCCGTTGATGTATGGATTAAACAATTACTCCCTTGTAGGAGCCCTTATAACGATAGCCCTTGTAACAGAGAGCATTTTTGTTAAGGCACAACAGAAATAATGCGAAAATCCCAGTTTTTTAAGGTGAAAAAAGTTTAAGTAAAATTAGAAGTTATAAGAAGTGGAAAAGGAGGACAAGTTAATGATAAAAAAAATAGCCATTGTACCCTATGTAACTAATGGGAGAAATTCACAGGTTGGACATGATGGACATTTTAA
>OGEU01002515.1_pt1 | contig 13041 bp, 10 predicted proteins | sample 1570651 | NCBI WGS metagenome assembly OGEU01 (sample SAMEA2582129, study PRJEB24529) | metagenome | biome: Human gut stool | place: China | collected 2011 | reverse complement strand
GGGGGGGGGGGGGGGGGGGGGGGTATGGTATGATGGAGGTGCGAAGGGAATGGCACCCGAAACGCCAACATTGCGAAACGAAAGGAAGATGTCTTATGAAAAAGCTCAAGAAGTTTGCGGCCCTGCTTCTGGCGGGAGCGCTGGTACTGTCTGTTCTGACGGGATGCGGTGGAAGCGCGGCGGCAGTCACGACCAAGAATATCGTGGATGCGCTGAATGACTACACGACCCTGTGGAATGGTTTGAAGAATATCCAGTTTTCAGCAGGCAACAACGATAAAGCCCAGAAAATCGCAGTGTACATAGAGAATCATCCTCTTGAAAGTTCCGATGAAATGGATGAATATGTTCAGAAAATGGCGGAGGAATGTGGTCTGAATGGTGAGCCGAGCAATGGCACGGCATATCTTTTCGGAACTGCGTGGATGGGCGATAAGTTGCTCAACAAGGATAACCGGGTGGCATATTATGCAATTCAGCTGTTTGACGCTTTCCAGCGGGTCATAGACGGTGGAGAGGATGAAAATTGCTATATCCTGAGCGATATGAGCAACTATGACTTTGCCGAGAAGAAGAACGTCAAGGTGGGCACGGCGACCGCAAAAGTTGACCCGGAGGATGCAAGTGCAAAGGTGCTTGTTGTGATTTATGAGGTTCCGGTCGAGGAAGCAATGTGGACGCCTCCGAAGCTGTAAAAGGAATACGAAGCGCTGATGAGTGAGCCGGGATCTGCAGCAGACCGCTTCAACGTCTCACGGTTGCGTTGAATAGAGTCGAAACGCTTCTGCGTTCGTCAAAACGCTAAAGAAAATCTATGGTGGTCTTTGTAAAAGTTCCTGAAGAGGATAACAACACTGGCGAAGACGGTGGAGAAATTACCCTGCCCACCTGATTTTCTGTTGAACCACTGATTTTCTCCAATAAAAAAGCAGCGCCCCGGAGCAGACTGCTCCGGGGCGCTGTGTTCGTTTATGCGTTTATCGCTTCTGCTGCTTCAGGCGGGTCATGAAGTCGTCGGCCTCGATGGCCTCAGGGGTGAAGCTATTGTTGTTCCACCAGCTGGCGAGGGCGGCGGCAACGGTCAGGCCGCTGGAAATGAGCTGTTCCAGCTGGGCGCTCTCGATGGGCAGCATGGGCTTGCCCACGGCGCTGAGCACCTGATTGGTCAGGGCCAGGGCCAGCGCAGCGGTGCGGGCCAGGGTGGATGCGGAAATCTTGTGATGGGTCATAGTCAGTACCTCTCTTTCTGTTTCAAGATATGTGTTCGGTGTGGTTCAGGTCTCCTGCAGCACGACGGTGCCGGAGAAGATGAGGGTGGCGTCGTCGCCATAGTAGGCGCTGCCCTGGGCGATGTCGATGCAGTCGTTTGCTGCGACCCAGGAGGGCTGGACAGAGGGCGGGTAGAAGTTGTTGGAGGCGGCGAAATAGAGCTGGTATTCGACGCCCTTTTCCAGCGCGATGCTGCCCATGTCCAGCACCACGTCGTTGTAGCCGCGGACAATGTCGGTGAACTTGTCTGCCAGGGCGGTCGTGGAGCCGTATTTGCGCAGGACGGTGCGCATCGTGCCCGGCACATAGCCCTTGACGCGGAATTCCAGCGAGCGGAGCAGCAGGCCCGCTTTCTTGGCCGTCAGCGGCATGAAGAATTCGTACTTGGCGGGATAAGTGTCCCACGCGGGGATGTCGCCGCTGTCGGTGTGGGCCGTCTCGATGCGGTAGACGGCGGGCGTCACCGTGACGGTGCAGCTGTCGCTCTTGCTGTCGGAGGTGGCAGTGACGACGGCAGAACCCTTCTTGAGGGCAGTGACGCGGCCCGCATCCACCGAGACGATGTCCGTCGGAGAAACGCTCCACAATACCGTCTGGTCGGTGGCATCCGGGGGCGCGATGGAGGCGCTGAGGTCGGCAGTGCTGCCCCGGGTCAGTTCCAGCGTGTGCTGGCTCAGAGTCACCTTCTCCACCGGGATGATGTCCGGGTCGGGCAGGGGAGTGGGCGGCGTGGTGTCCCACAGTTTTTTAAGGGCTTCGAGGTCATCTCTGGCGCTGCTGTCGGTGTAGCTGGCAGAACTCAGCAGCTTGAGCAGATGAGCTTTTTCTTCGCTGCCCAGCCCGCTGAGGCTGTCGGTGCTGATGGTGTCGGCGGTCAGTGCGCCGGTGGAAGCATCGACCTTCACCACCCGCACCAGCTGGCCGACTTTCGGTGAGACAGGGCGGGGCAATGCCCAGACGTCCAGTGCGTTCAGCCGGACGGTACCGCCTTTGCCGTTGACGCTCAGCACAGCGCCCTCCGAGGGGGCATAGGCGGCGGCACGGTCAGCAGCGGCTTTGGCCTGCTCGGCATAGCCGGAAGCCAGGGTGGCGCTGGCGGCGGTCTGCTGGGCAGAAGAAGCGGCCTCGCTGGCGCTCTGTTTGGCGTTCGCCTCGCCGGAGGCGGCGCGTTTGGCGGCCTCTGCGGCGGCGTTGGCGCTGGCCATCACCCGGGCGATGAACTGCTCGTAGACCGAGGGGGTCAGCTCTTCGCCCGCGCCCTCGGTGGGGAGGATGCCGTGGACGTCGTACTGGCCGGGCCGGGTGTAGGCGATGTAGCCATTGCCGTTGGCAGCGGCCAGCATCCACTCGCCGCTGGCCCAGCCGGTAAAACTCCGGCCCACGCTGACGCAGCCTGTATCGTCCAGCGCCAGCGGCTCGGCCAGCGTGCCGTCCGTGTGCCGGATGTGGAGGGTGACGACACACCCGTTCCACTGCTCCGGCAGGCTGAATTCCAGCCGGTCCACACCCTCGGCTTTCTGTGCGCCCAGATGCAGCCGGTGGGGCTGGGCGAGGAATTCCGTGCCGCCGAAGTCCCGGGCTGTGATGTTGATCTGCATGGTAAAAACTCCTTTCGTTTGGTTTTGCGTTTGCCTCTGGCCCGATTGTAGCGCAGAACGGCAGTGGGCGGAAGTACATACTTTTTTATTGAGAATTTGGCGGGTTAGGCATTTTGCCAAACGGCCTTTTTCGGAGAGAAATGACCCCCTGATTTTTGCTTGAAAACAGTCCGAAAACAGTCCGTGATTTGTGTCGAAAATAAGCCTGTTATGGCCGGTTTGACGCCGCAAAGCGGGCTGGAGATACTGCAAAAAACACCCCGGAAATGCCAACTTAAATGTTAAAAATATATGAACAAGTATGACTTTATTTTTGCGAAAAAATCGGAGAGAAATCATTGAATTTCATGAAATCGAGAGTAAACTATGTACAGAATGCACAAAAAACTATGTGAAGGAATTGACGAGCGCCTGACCTTCGATTTGACAAAACGGCCTCAGTCTGCTAAAATAACGTCCGCTCAACACACGTTGCAGCGCATAAAATTCATCACGGTGAAGTGAAAAGCCGCTTTTGCGGCACCCGCTGTGCGGGGCATTTACGCACAGTCTGACGGGCCTTGAGATACAGACCCGCTGTCCATTCCAAAATCTGAAAAGAGAGGAGTTGTCTCGTATCGCTTCCGTCAAATTTAAGAAAGCATTGCCCGGCTGCACCCGTGCAGTCTCATCCCGTGTGCTGGCGTTCTGCGTCATGGCTGCGTGTCTCGTGTTCACGCTGGCTGTGACCGCCGCGAATCTGCGGCTGACCTACGTCACAGACTCCCACGGTGCGCGGCAGGTGGTCCTCACTTCCGAGAGCGACCCTGCCCGCGTTATGAGCCTTTCCGGCATCGAGGCCGAGGAGGGAGACGAAGTCTATTACACTGCCTTTGCCGGCAGTCTGGCATCCCTGAACATCGAGCGCGCCTTCAGCGTCACCATTGAGGCTGACGGTCAGGAGTACCCCGTAAAGATGGTGGTGGGTACCGTCGCCGATGCTCTGGAACGTGCCGGCATCACTCTGGAGGGGGACGACTACACCGAGCCCGCCCTCAGCGCGATGGTCACGGCTGGCAGCAAGATCGAAGTCCACCGCGTCGAGTATCAGGACAAGGTGGAGACGCAGGCTGTCCCCTACGACACGGAGTACGTCTATACCAGCCTCTACTTCCGCAACACCAACCGTGCTACCACCCTGCAGCATGGCTCTGAGGGCCAGCAGACCGTCACCACCCGGGAGCGCTGGGTGGACGGCGAACTGGAAAACAGCGTCGTCACCGATGTGACCACCACCGTGGAGCCTACCGACCATGTGGTCAAGACCTATGGCGCCGGTGCGCCCGTCTCGCCTCTGACCGGCCCGGACGGCACCACCAACGCCCCCGCCAGCTACAGCAAGGTCCTTACCGGCAAGGCCACCGGCTATTATTCCAAGTCGGGCAAGGGCTCTTCCGGTCTGGGTCTGGGTTACGGCACCGTGGCCGTTGACCCCGATGTCATCCCCTACGGCACCCTGCTGTATATCACCTCCACCGACGGCAGCTTCGTCTATGGCTACGCGGTAGCCACCGACACCGGCATCGCCGTGCAGGATGGCCGAATCCTCGTGGATCTGTTCTATGAGACCTATGCGGAGTCTGTCATCAACGGCGCCATCAACGTCAACGTCTATGTCGTGGGCTGATGCGCCTTTGAAAAACTGAAGTAAAATAGTGAAAAAACATCCGCTCTGATTTTTTGCCAAATGTGCAAAATTCGGGGCGGATGTTTCTTTTTTGCCTTTATTCTGTTAAGTCTGCCGATATTTCTTGTCTAAAATTAGGGATGTTGTATATATAAGAAAAATATCGACGAAAAGATTATGGTATATTCTACAAGAAAACTCTTGAAAAATCCGACGAAATTCTTTAATATAAGAGAGTAAAAGGCACAGGACTGCCCATGCGGCCTGTGCGGGGAGGAGCTGTTTATGAAACCGACTGAGGAAAAGACCCGCAGCAATCCATCGGACCTTCCGGTGTATTTGTTCAAGCAGGGCAATAACTGTGAAGCGTACCGCTATTTTGGCGCACACATCGAGCAGCGGGCCGGGGAGACAGGCGTGGTGTTCCGCGTCTGGGCACCGCACGCGACGGCCATCAGCGTAGTAGGCGATTTCAATAGCTGGAAACCGGGCAGCCACCCGATGCGCAAGGTGGACAATGACTCTGTGTGGGAGCTGTTCATCCCGGGCATGAAGGAATACGACGTTTACAAATATTGCGTGACCACCCGGGCGGGCGACCTTGTCTACAAGGCTGACCCCTATGCGTTCCACGCAGAGACCCGCCCCTCGAACGGCAGCAAGGTCTACGATCTGAACGGCTTTGTCTGGCACGACGAGGCGTGGCAGAACGCCCAGAAGAAGGCCGATGTCATCAACGGCCCCATGAACATCTACGAGATGCACGCCGGTAGCTGGAAGCAGAAAGAGGGCGGCCTGCCCTACAATTACTCCGAGCTGGCCGACGAGCTCATCCCGTACATCACCGAGATGGGCTACACCCACGTGGAGCTGCTGCCCGTCATGGAGTACCCCTTCGATGGCAGCTGGGGCTATCAGGTGACGGGCTATTTCGCCCCCACCAGCCGCTACGGCACCCCGAAGGACCTGATGGCTTTCGTGGACAAGATGCATGAGGCGGGCATCGGCGTCATCATGGACTGGGTGCCGGCTCACTTCCCGAAAGACCAGTTCGGCCTGTACAACTTCGATGGCGAAGCCTGCTACGAAGACCCGAACCCCAAGCGCGGCGAGCACAAAGAGTGGGGCACCATGGTGTTCGACTTTGGCCGCAGCGAGGTGCAGAGCTTCCTGATCTCCAGCGCGCTCTACTGGCTGGAGCAGTACCACATCGACGGCCTGCGTGTGGATGCTGTGGCTTCCATGCTCTATCTGGACTACAACCGTAAGCAGGGCGAGTGGGAGCCCAACAAGAACGGCGGCAAGGAGAACCTTGAGGCTGTGGCATTCCTGCGCAAGCTCAACGATACGGTTCTGGGCCGTCACCCCCACAAGTACATGATCGCAGAGGAGTCCACCGCGTGGCCAATGGTCACGAAACCCGCTTCCGACGGCGGCCTGGGCTTCAATTTCAAGTGGAACATGGGCTGGATGAACGATATGCTCAGCTACATGAAGACCGACCCGCTGTTCCGCGCCGGCAACCACAACAAGGTGACTTTCAGCTTCTTCTACGCTTTCAGCGAGAACTTCGTCCTGCCCATCAGCCACGATGAAGTAGTGCACGGCAAGGGCAGCCTGCTAAACAAGATGCCCGGCGAGTATGACGACAAGTTTGCCAACCTGCGCACCTTCTTCGGCTATATGATAGCACACCCCGGCAAGAAGCTGCTGTTCATGGGACAGGAGTTCGGTCAGTTTGCCGAGTGGAACGAGACAAAGCAGCTGGACTGGATGCTGCTGGACTACGACAAACACGCCGAGCTGCAGAATTACGTCCGCACCCTGAACGCCTTCTATAAAGAGCACCCCGCCCTCTGGCAGATTGATTACAGCTGGGAGGGCTTCCAGTGGATCGTGCCGGACGACTCGCAGCAGAGCGTCATCGCTTTCCTGCGCAAGGACGCCGCCGGTAAGCAGATCCTTGTCATCTGCAACTTCAACCCCGTCCTGCGCGAGGGCTACACCCTCGGCGCACCGGTGTCCGGCACTTACAAGGAAATTCTGAACAGCGACGATGCCGCTTTCGGCGGCTCCGGCACCGTGCACAACAAGCCGGTGCGCACCCACAAAAAGCCGCAGCACGGCTTTGAGCAGAGCATCACCGTTACCCTGCCGCCCATGAGCACCCTGTACTTTGAGGTGCCCACAAAGCGCACCCGCAAGGCAGCAGAGGACAGCACGGACAAACCGGCAAAAAAGGCCGCCAAAAAATCCACCGTCAAGGACGCCGTGGAAAAGGCGGTAAAAAAGACGACCCGCAAGGCCAAAGCCGAGCCGGACGCCGACAAGCCGGTAAAAAAGACCCGCACCACCAAGGCCAAGGCCGCCGAAACGGCGGATGAAAAACCGGAAAAAGCAAAAAAGACCGCTGCCAAGTCCAAAGCAAAGCCCGAGACGGCAGCGGAAAAGCCGGTAAAGAAAACCGCCGCCAAGGCAAAGACCGCGGCAAAAGCAAAACCTGAGACCGAAGCAGAAACCAAACCCGCAAAGCGCACCCGCAAAGCAAAAGCACCCAAGGAGTAAGGATGCCCACACGGATGCACGCACGAACATTCTGATCTGTTGACTATCATTTCCAAAACGGAAATGCTAAAGGGGAGAATAAAGCTATGGCAAAAGAAATCGTGGCAATGATCCTTGCCGGTGGACGTGGCTCGCGCTTATACGCGCTGACACAAAAGACGGCAAAACCTGCGGTGTCCTTCGGCGGTAAGTACCGCATCGTGGACTTCCCGCTGTCCAACTGCGTCAACTCCGATATCGACACCGTCGGTATCGCAACGCAGTACCAGCCCCAGAAGCTGAACGAGTACATCGGTAACGGTCAGCCTTGGGATCTGGACCGTCTGCACGGCGGTGTGCACACTCTGCCCCCTTACGAGCAGGCAAACGGCACCGACTGGTACAAGGGCACTGCAAACGCCATCTACCAGAACATCGGCTTCATCGACAGCTATGATCCCGAATACGTCATCATCCTGTCCGGCGACCAGATCTGCAAGCAGGACTACGCCGACTTCCTGCGCTTCCACAAGGAAAAGGGCGCAGAGTTCTCTGTGGCCGTTATGGAAGTGGACTGGAAGGAAGCTTCCCGCTTCGGCCTGATGGTGGCGGACGAGACCGACCGCATCACCGAGTTTCAGGAGAAGCCCCCGGTGCCCAAGTCCAATCTGGCATCCATGGGCATCTACATCTTCAACTGGGATGTGCTCAAGAAGTATCTGATCGAGGACGAGGCTGACCCCAACTCCAAGAACGACTTCGGCATGAACATCATCCCCGCCCTGCTGCGTGACGGCCGCAAGATGTACGCCTACCGCTTTGCCGGTTACTGGCGCGATGTCGGCACCATCGACAGCCTGTGGGAAGCCAACATGGAAGTGCTGGACCCCGAGAATTCCGGCATTGATATCTTTGATAAGACCTGGAAGATCTACAGCCGCAACCCCGTGCTGCCCGCCCAGAAGATCGGCCCCCGCGCTGTGGTGCAGGATTCGCTGGTCACTGAGGGCTGCCAGATCTACGGCTGCGTCAAGCACTCTGTGCTGAGCGCAGGCATCGTCGTGGAAGAGGGCGCAACGGTCGAGGATGCCGTCCTGATGGATGGCGTCGTGGTCAAGGCAGGCGCAGTGGTCAAGCGCTGCATCCTCGCTGAGAACGTCGTGGTGGGCGCAGGCGCCAAGATCGGCGGCGACGGCCCCATCGCACATGTCGGCACCGGTCTGACCATCGGCGCAGGCGCTACCGTCAAAGAGGGCGCCAAAGTATTTGATTCCGTCAAGGAGGGCGAGGAAGTATGCTGAGCCAGAACAACAATGCGTTGGGCATCATTTTCCCCAACAGCTATGATAACACCGTGCCTGAGCTGGTGACCGAGCGCGCAATGGCCTCGATCCCCTTCGCAGGCCGTTACCGCATGGTGGACTTTGTCCTGTCCAGCATGGCCAACTGCGGCATCTCCAACGTGTCTGTCGTGGTGCGCAAGAACTACCACTCCCTGATGGATCATCTGGGCACCGGCCGCGAGTGGGATATGGCCCGCCGTCACGGCGGCCTGAACATCGTCCCTCCCTTTGCTGAGAAGGGCGTGCGCATCTACTCCGGCCGCGTCGAGGCTCTTGGCTCCATCCTGAGCTTCCTCGAGAACCAGAAGGAGCGCTATGTGGTCATGAGCGATGCCAACATCGCTATCAACTACGACTTCAACGCTCTGCTGGCTGCTCATCAGGCCAGCGGCGCAGACGTCACCGTGGCCTACCAGAAGACCGAGATCCCCGAGGGCCGCAAGAACGACAACTACACCCTGACCGTCGATGCCGATGGCCGTGTGACGGAGCTGCTGTTCAACGATTACCGCCCCGGCAAGCAGAACCTCGATCTGGACATCTATGTCATGGAACGCCAGACCCTCATCAAGCTGGTCAAGGACGCTACCGCCCGCGGCCTCATCTACTTCGAGCGCGACATCCTGGCTCACAACGTCAACATCCTGAACATCCATGCTCTGGAGTACACCGGCTATGTGGCTCATGTCTGCGACATGAAGAGCTACTTCGACGAGAACCTGAAGCTCATTGATGAGAAGAATCTGAACGCCCTCTTCCCCAAGAAGAACCCCGTTTACACCAAGATCCGCGACGACAACCCCACCCGTTACGTCACCGGTTCCAGCGTCAGCAACTCTCTGCTGGCTGACGGCTGCGTCATCGAAGGCACCGTGGAGAACTGTGTGCTGTTCCGCGGCGTCAAAGTCAAGAAGGGTGCTGTCGTCAAGAACTGCGTCCTGATGCAGGATACCGTGGTGGAGCCTGGCGCTGAGCTGGACTGCGTCGTGACGGACAAGAACGTCCGCATCACCGCAGAGAAGAAGCTGAGCGGCACCAAGAGCTTCCCTGTTTACGTTCAGAAGAACCACATCGTCTGAACCGTTTGAGAATCTCCCATAGGGGCGGCTCCCTCCCCGGTAGCCCCTCTTAAAGAGGGGCGGGGGTACTGTGTGTACCCCCGCCCGCTCTTTTTGCCGCAGCGGGAGGAGATATGGATCCCTTTTATCAGGAAGGAGCGAATCTTATGAAGATCCTGTATGCTGCTTCGGAAGCAACCCCCTTTGCAAAATCCGGCGGTCTGGCCGATGTGGCCGGCTCCCTGCCCAAAGCGCTGGTCAAGGACGGCGTGGATGCCCGCGTCATCATGCCGCTGTATGGCGACCTGAAGTTCCGCGACAAGCTGGAATATGTTACCAACTACTCGGTCCCCGTGGGCTGGCGCAGCCAGTACTGCGGCCTGTTCAAGGCTGAGGTCAATGGTGTGACCTACTACTTCCTTGACAACGAGTATTACTTCAAGCGCCGCGGCCTCTACGGCTTCTACGACGACGGCGAGCGCTTCGCCTTCTTCTCCCGCGCAGTGCTGGAGACCCTGTTCTACATCGACTTTACCCCCGACATCATCAACTGCAACGACTGGCAGACCGCTCTGGTGCCGGTGTACCTGAACCTGTACTATCGTCATCTGGACAAGTTCAACCGCATCAAGACCATCTTCACCATCCACAACATTGCCTATCAGGGCAAGTACGGCACCGATATTCTGGAAGACACCTGCGGCATCGGCCGCCGCGACCAGCATATCGTGGAGTACGATGGCTGCGCCAACTTCATGAAGGGTGCCATCGAGACGGCAGACAAGATCACCACCGTCAGCCCCACCTACGCACAGGAGATCCTGGACCCGTGGTTCAGCTACGGTCTGGACGCTCTGCTGCGCGAGAAGCAGTACAAGCTCTGCGGCATCCTGAACGGTATCGACATGGAGGCCAACAACCCTGCCACCGACCCCCACATCGCCTTCAACTACGATGTCAACAACTTCGAAGAGGGCAAGGCAAAGTGCAAGGAGGCTCTGCAGGATAGGTTCGGCCTCAACAAGGACGGCAGCCCCGTCTTTGCAATGGTCAGCCGCATGGTCGGCATGAAGGGCTTCGATCTCGTCCAGAGCGTGGCCGACGGCCTTGTGGACCGCGGCATCGAGCTGGTCATCTTGGGCAGCGGCGAGAGCCAGTACGAGAACTTCTTCTCCGACCTGTGCGGCCGTCATCCGGGCCGCGTAGGCACCTACATCGGCTTCGAGCCTGCCCTGTCGCAGGAGATCTATGCCGGCGCAGATGCCTTCATCATGCCGTCCAAGAGCGAGCCCTGCGGTCTGGCCCAGATGGTCGCCTGCCGTTACGGCACGCCTCCCATCATCCGCGAGACCGGTGGTCTGCGCGACTCCATCCATGACTGCACCCTCGGCGAGGGCAACGGCTTCACCTTCGCGGGCTACAGCGCCCACGAGCTGTACGATGCCTGCTGCCGCGCACAGGACCGCTACTACAGCAAGGAAGACTGGCATAACCTCGTCAAGTACGACATGGAGTGCGACTTCAGCTGGGATGTCTCTGCCAAGAGCTATGAGGGCCTCTACAATGAGACTGCAAACCTCTGGTAAGCCGAAAAATTAAAATTCTTTTTCACCCCGCCGGGTTCGGTCACACGAGCCCGGCGGGGCTTTTTGCGTGGGGGAACTCCCTCCGTCATCGCTGCACGATGCCACCTCCCTCTAGGAGGGAGGCTTCAAGGCCCCCTCTCCGAGGGGGCTGGCTGCGAAGCAGACTGGGGGAGTTTGCCCGCCGGGGCTTTTTGTGCCTTTCAGCAAAATCGTCCCAAAAGGAAACGCTTTTTCTTTCTCAAACGGGGCAGAATGATAAATGACACGGAGAAGATGAGCGGCTGAACCGGAAAACTTTTGGTTAGAAATGACGAACTTCTCCGCGTTTATAGAATTTTGCTAAAAAGCAGTGGAAAATTGATTGAATTTTACAGCCGTTTTGAGTATAATGGAGAGTAAAGAGCCTTTGTTCAAAGTTTAACGTGCAGACCGGGCAAAAAAGACAGAGCGGCCTGGAGCACACACAGAGGGAGGGGAGCCGGACCGTGAAGGGCTGGTACAAGGCACTGGAAGATCTGGTCTGGCTGACCCAGCTGGGGCTGAATATGCTGCTGCCGCTGGTGATGTGTCTGGGCGGCTGCTGGTGGGCCGTCAGCCATTGGGGCTGGCCCATGTGGGTGTATCTGCCCGCTGTGCTGCTGGGGCTTGCCGCCGGGGCGCAGAACTTCTGGGTCTTCGTCAAAGAGCGGCTCGACCGCTCCAAAAAGGACAAGCCCCGCCGGACAGGCTTTAACTCGCATTTATGAGATAAGGGAGAGTTACACCTATGAAATTACAGCCGGAATCCAAAAAGGAACTGCTCCGCATCGCGGGCGGCACGGCATTCTGCACCGCGATCATGTGGGTGCTTTTCGCGGCGCTGCATCTGGTGGGCTGGGTGAAGTTCGACGATACGGTCGTCCTCGGCAGCCTCGTGGGCGCAGCTGTCGCCATCGGCAACTTTGCGGGCATCTGCTTCGTGGTCCAAAAAATCATCGACGAGCCGGACGAGAAGCGCCGCAAGGCAACATTACAGCTTTCCTACAACAGCCGGATGCTGCTGCAGGCGCTGTGGGTGGTGGTGGCCGTCGCGGCCCCCTGCTTCCAGCCCTTTGCCAGTGTGCTGCCGCTGTTTTTCCCCCGTGTCACCATTTATTACCTGCAAATAACGGGCAAGTACAAACCGCTCACGCCGAAGGCAGAGCCGGTGGACGTCTCGGTGGAGGACGACCCCGAACCTGCCGACGCGCAGCAGTCCGCACCCGATGAAAAAGGGGGTGAAACGTAACAAATGGAACTGAACGGCGCAAAGATCCTGTATACCATCCATACCAATATCCCTGTGCTGGGCGATTTCAAGATCACCCAGACTCTTGTGAGCACATGGATCGTCATGGCGCTGCTCTCGGCTCTGGCCTTCTGGCTGGGGCGTGACCTCAAACTGGAAAACGTCTCCAAACGGCAGGCCGCCGCCGAGTTCATCGTGGAACGGCTGGACCAGTTCGTCCACGACAACATGGGCTGGCACTTCGATCAGTTCATCCCGCTGGTGGGTGCGATTTTCGCACTCAGCATCGGCTGCAACCTGATCAGTGTGGTGGGCCTGTGGAGCCCCACGGCAGACCTGAACACCGAGGCGGCCTGGGCCATCGTGGTGTTCATCATCATCATGTACTACAAGATAAAGACCAACGGCATCCTCGCCTATCTGAAGGGCCTGCTGGACCCCATCTTCCTGATGGCGCCCATCAATGTGCTGTCGGAGGTGTCCACCCCTGTCAGCATGGCCTTCCGTCACTTCGGCAACATCCTGTCCGGTACCGTTATCTCCACCCTGCTGTACTGGGCGCTGGCGAGCCTGAGCCACGTCATTTTTGGCTGGCTGCCCGGCTTCCTGAGCCAGCTCCAGCTGTTCCAGATCGGCATCCCGGCCTTCACGGGCCTGTATTTCGACTGGTTCGGCGGCTGCATTCAGGCGTTCATCTTCTGTACCCTGAC
>OGEU01002505.1_pt1 | contig 13073 bp, 10 predicted proteins | sample 1570651 | NCBI WGS metagenome assembly OGEU01 (sample SAMEA2582129, study PRJEB24529) | metagenome | biome: Human gut stool | place: China | collected 2011 | reverse complement strand
ATGCCGAGCGATGCCAGTGCAGCTTCATGGCTGAAAGAATGCGAAGAGCTATAAATATATTTTTCTGTTATCGGCATTTACCCTAGGTGTTCCTCCCGGTATTTATTGTCAGGGAAGGAACGAGGTGGTTGTCGACTATAATACCCGTCGCTTTTTGAGCGGTGTTTCAGAACTCGACCGTTCTAAATATTTCAATATTCATTCCACCTCCGATGATGATAAGGATGTAGGCAAGTTTCTTGCCGACTATCAGGTCGGTCTTGGAAGAAAGTTCTGGGGACCATACTCGTATGCGTATAACAAGACGCATGAGGTAGGCAAATATCCTCAGATGAAACCATACAGCGGAAATATTTCCGTAAAAAGATATATTGCCACAGAGCATCCCTATGTACAGCACATACAGGGCGGCATAGACGTTCAGGCTGCAGGTGCATGGTCGGCTGAGTATTATTCCAACAGCGAGCTGGTACCTGAGTTTTTTGAACCCCTCAATGAACCGTTCGTTCATGCAAATGATGCCGGTTTTACCGTTCAGGGACAGGCTATGCGCGAACTGATGGTCGATTTTTATGCTTCAATAGGTAAACATATACACAATAATCCGCGTCTTAACGGAAAGATGAAGGTGATAGGCTATGCCGCAGCCTACCCCGCCTGGGAGGATGGGAACTTCAATTACTGGAACACCCGCATGAAAATGTTCATCGATCGTGCAGGTGCATATATGGATGGATTCTCTGTACATCTTTATGATGGAATAAATGTAACCGGCACCGATACGAAACGTTCAGGAAGTAACTCCGAAGCAGTTCTTGATATGGTTGAGGCGTATTCCTATATTAAGTTCGGACATGTCAAGCCTCTTGCCATTTCCGAGTTTGGAGGTATTGACAACAGCAAGCCCGACGACAGCTATGATGACATAAGCAGTGTGCGGAGTGTTTCGTCGTTTAATCATTTTCTGTTTAATCTGATGGAACGTCAGGACAATTTGTTTATCTCAATACCTTTTGTCTCAGATAAGGCTGAGTGGCATATCACCGCTGCAAACAATTATACTTCATATAGTGCGGCACTGTTTATTCCCGACAATCCTCAGAATCTGAAGAATACCACATGGAGGCTTAATGACAAAAAATATTTCTTCGAACTCTGGAAGAATGTAAAAGGCGAACGTGTTGATATAACCAGCAGTAATCCTGATATTCAGGTACAGGCATTCAAGGATGGAGGCAGACTCTATATCGCCCTTGATAATCTTGATGATAACCCGCAGACTGTATATCTGAACAATAAGAATAGCTGGAAGGATGTATCGAATGTCACAAAGCGTTCTCTATATGTCAATTATAACGCAGGTATAGAATATACGGAACAGAATGTCCCGTCCATGCCTGAAAGCATCTCAATTGTCCCAAATCAGACCATAGTCCTTGTAGCAGATGTGTCTTCGTCAGCATTCACGAACTCCATAATCCGCAATAAATATTACAGCAGTGAGTATCTGAAACCGATTTCCGCCGGATCATCCCTTTCGTTCCCCTTCACAGGAATCGAGTCCGGTTCGGGCAGAGCAAGCTTGCGTATGTCGATAGGCCGTCCTGTCTCTGCTTCCAAGAAACCGGTGGTAAAGATTAATGGTACCGCTGTGAGTGTTCCCGACAACTGGAAAGGCTACGGCCAGAGCAACCGCAATATATTTTTCGGTATGATAGAAGTACCGTTCGACATACTGCTGCTGAAGAATGGCGATAATAATGTCGACATCACCTTTTCCGACGGAGGAGGTCACGTATCGTCCATGATACTGCAGGTTGAGAAATATACTGTCTCTACCTTGCAGAATGGAACCTTCAGCGAAGGACTTTCAGCATGGCAGCCATTGGGTAACTATGGTACGGTTTGCGTACAGACTGACAATGCAGGCAATAATGTAGCCTGTATATCTGGTCATGCAGGACTCATGCAGAGGGTTGACATGGAGAGTGGCAGGACTTATCGCTTCTCTGCTGATGTAAAGACCGAAGGAGCATGTAAGTTGAAAGTCATGCTACAGGATATGTCTACAGGAACGGTATATACAGAGGAATTTTCTTCTCCCGGCAATTATAAAGCCGTATCTTTCGATTTTAATTCTACAGTGAAAAAAGTAGTGTGTGCCATTGTGTGCGAAAGACAGAACGACGCGGCTTGGATTGATAATATAGTCTTATTACCACAAAACTGATTGTTATGAGGAATTTTATTAGCTTTTATGTACTGATAGTTCTCTGTTTCACAATAATCTCGTGTAAGGATGAAACAGAAATTTCCGACTTTGAAGTGTCTGAAGTGACTTTTGATACAAAGTTACGCGATGTCTTGACCCGGAAAGGATTTAATTTCAGCGAAAACGGAGAGCTGATTTGTGACAATCAAGTTCTCAATACCACTTCTTTGGACTTGAGTAGATGCGAACTTACATCTATTAGCGGTTTGAGGAGTTTTCCTTCGCTCGCAGATGTCAATCTTGAGTGTAACAGTTTTTCTATATTCGACTTTGCTGACCTGCCCGAAGGAATAAAATCGGTAGCTTTACGCGGCAATGACGGCATAACTTCGTATCTCAATCTTATTTCAACCGATGGCACTACGGTGCTTTGTAAAAGTCTTACAAATCTGAAACTTCCTTACTTTGCAAAATGGAATACAGATGTCATACCTGCATTCTATAAAGCCATGACGGACAAATGTCTTGTCGTGATGTCGGACGAGGATGGAAATTACACTGAATATACAGTAAACCGAAGAGTACCGGATCCTTTGCTCCGTTCATATCTTTACAGAAACTTCCCGTCGGTGTTTGTCTCATCGTTGGAGATTGATGTCACGAAGAGGATAACCGAAGGGAACGACCTCATTTTCCTGTCGCAGACAGCTAACCTTGAGGGTGTGGAGTATATATTGTCAAATCCCGGTTTCAGAGGAAAAGTAGACATTTCGGGAGTGAAGTCCAAGCATTATTCCATGTCGTATGTCAAGCCGTCTTCGGGAGTTTCAGTATTTTCAATCTCTAATATTGATACACCTTTGGGAATGGATTTAAGTTCCGCATCATCATTGAAAGTACTTAGGGTGGAGAATAACAGTTCGCTTCAATTGGTAGTTGTTCCTTCTGTTATACTTAATGATGATGTTTCCGAAACTTCAATATTCGACAGTGAAATCCATATATCCGGTTGTTCTTCATTGGAGCGTGTCTCTCTTCAGGGCAGCAAAGGCGGCAATATGATAGGAAAATTGCACTTCGCAGATCTTCCGGCACTCGATTATCTTGATGTGTCAGCGGTGGAAGCTGTAAATACAGTCGTTCTGACTGACGTAAATCCAGGTATTGGCAGTATACTCCTCCCATCTGAGCTTACAGCGTTTCTTGACGGGACAGGACGTTTTTCGCCTACATCACAGATAGCTCTGTGTATAAATCATCCCAAGGTCTCTTCATTTATGGAGTATTGTAAAAATGTTGCAGATATTATTGATGTGAGCTTTTTTTATAAATAGATTTTGTTAACATTGTTTAGCGTGTTTATACCTATTTTTGAAATATGTGTTCTGTGAAGAACACATATTTTTTTCTTCGTTTTTTACTTGTTTTAAATGCGGTCGCATTCTATCTAAAATGCGGGCAAGTTTTACCTTAAACTTGCCCACATTTTATCCGGAACTTGCCCGCATTTTTTTCCTACTGCTTTTTCTTCATTTTATGGCGTGTAAATATATAGGTTCTGTATTCGCCATCGTTTACTGAAAATCTTTGCACCTTGTTTGTAATATATTTATATACAAGATGTTAAGTTTTTTACCCCTTGCCAAGACTTTACTGATTTTTACTGAAAGATACAACCCCGTCCGATACCTCATAATTTTGCATCAGACGAAAGTCAGAAACGTAATCATTAAAATGAAATATTATGAACACAGAATATCTACTGTTAAAATCGGTTAAATTATTTCCCCTGCTGCTGTTCAGTCTGTGCAGTAGTTTCAATGCCTCTTCGCAGACTGTATACAAGTCGGAAATCAATGAATTGAGAGTATCCGGTTATATCAGATCAGGATTTGCAAGAGAAGTAGGTGGTAAAATACCGGAAGGATTATCCGTCTGAACAACATACTTAGCACAGACGAGATAATATGGTTCGGAAAGAGATTCTATGACAGATACGCAATCCACATGCTCGACAGTTAGTGGTTGAATCCGAGGCAGAAAACCATAGATCTCGATATGGAAAACATATTGCCGGAGTCGAGGACTGAGGGTACGGACGTAAAGTGGGGTATATGGCGGTTTGAAAAGTTATTCTTATGTAAATTCGCCGGTAATACGGTATTATTCTTCTGTCGGGTTTTATATATCGTAAAAACACATGGTTTCATGAGTGAAATAATTGTGTTTCAGGGAGTGGTAGAATTTTACCCCACCTTTTACGATGTAAATCCCCCTTAATGCTTTCATGAAACTTATATACTTTTGTCGTGTAACAAAAAATCTAAAACGACAAAGTTTATGAGAAAAACAGTATTGTATTTATCTGCTGCATCTTTATTCCTGTCATCTTATACATTAAAAAATGATAAGGAATATTCTTTGGCTGAAGAGCATATAAAAAATTTGCCTGAGGCTCCTGAGGGTTATAAATGGGTAGTTAACGAAGATTATACTGATGAATTCAATGGTAAACGTCTTAATGCCGCTAAATGGCATGCTAAAAGTCCTTATTGGACTAACGGTCGGCCGCCTGCAACTTTCAAGGCAGAGAATGTTAGTGTCAAGAAAGGTTGTCTTCGTATAATCAATACCGTTTTGTCGCCAACAGAAGGACTTGATGGAAAGCCGGGCGATAAATATCGTCTTGCCGGTGGAGCGGTTGCTTCTGTAAAGAACCAGGCACATTATGGGTATTATGAAACAAGGATGAAGGCTTCGCTCACTACCATGTCGTCTACTTTTTGGCTTTCCAACCGCCCGGTAATGAAGGAAATAATGAAAGGCGGCAAGAAGATAAAGACATGGAGCAGTCAGGAACTTGATATTATAGAAACAATGGGTATAATAAGAAGTGTCAACCCTGATAATCCGTGGAACAAGACATGGAATATGCAGATGAACAGTAATACTCACTATTGGTATCAGGAACAAGGAGGCAAACGTACTGACAATACGGCGAAACGTTCGGATGTGGTTTCGTATATGACAGACCCATCGGCAGAAGATTTCCATACTTACGGTTGTTGGTGGGTGGATGCAAATACCGTGAAATTCTATTATGACGGAAAGTATATGTACACTATCAAGCCTACAACAAAATATACAGATACTCCGTTTGACCGACCTATGTTCATACATATAGTTACTGAAACATACGATTGGGAAAAACAAGTACCTACAGCTGAGGACTTGAAGGATAAGGACAAAAGTACTACTTATTATGACTGGGTCAGGGCTTATAAGTTGGTTCCAATAGAAGAGTGATTTTAATAGATACAACATAATACTTAAATTAAAAACCTTAGAAAAAATGAAAAAAGAAATTTTAGCAATGATGGCTTGCGGAATGATGATGACTTCTGCATACGCTCAGGAAATTAAGAACGGTGATTTTGAGTCAGGTGACTTGACATCATGGAATGTCTGGGAAAAGAAAGATAACAAAATAGTTGATGCGAAAAAGGCACATTCAGGCAACTATGCTGTTGAGGTGAAGGTTGGTATGTGGCAGGCTGTAAACATCAGCTATGAAACTGGAGCAGAATATCAGATTTCAGCTTATACCAAATACAGTTGGGGTGACAAACCTAACTTCAGGATTGAGTACTATAATCCGGATTCAAAGAAACTGGAAGAAATTGCCACTGCTGAGGTCAAGAAAGACCGTAAGAATTACAATCTTACAACAGTTAAATTCAAATTGCAGGAAAATGGTTTTGTATATCGTTTCACAGCTGTTCCGGGTTCAGGTAATGGTGGATGCTTCCTGCTTGATGATGTCAAGATAGAAAAGGTTAAATAACATTGTTTGAGGGTTTAGTTATAAGATTAGGTAATTAGATTTAGTTGTTGATTTATTTATTGTGATTGTAATCTGGCAAATCGGAAAAATATGTTCTAAATAAATAACATATTTTTCTGATTCCGGATTGAAAAAGGTAGATTGATTTGTTTTCATGGTAATAAGGCATATTCAGGGTTTCCTCTTATGCCTTTTGAATATTGAAAATTTTGTTTGGCGCTTAAATAACATTTTATTATGGTTGATATAAAACCACGGATTCTGTCAGTATACAACCTTTTCATACTTCTTTTTATACAGTTTACGGCAATCTCGTGTGATAAGGATGATGATGGCGTAGGTGGAGGTGATGGAACACCGGCTGAGGAGATAAAAATTGAATATGTAGTGTTCAAGGATGGGCAGACTGACAACAAACCTGTCAGTTATATAGAATTACCATATAGTGGCACTGTGGAGTTGGGTATTAATATAACCAAGGATAATCTCCCTTATACCGGTTACAAGTCAATAGTTTGGGGAACTTCTTTCCCTGATGTGTTGATGATTACACCATCGGACGATAAAATGAGATGTACGGTCGTGGCAATCGACGGGGGCAGAGATTCTAATATCGGTGCTTCTGTAGATACGGGTAATGGAATAAAAAGTGCGGTATGCCGAATATCAATACCTCCCGGAATTGTAGATGGCGGTCATGATGATTTTGAAGATGACGGTACTGAATGGAAACCTGATCCTAAAGAATAAGAATATGAATAACAAGTGATGTGATTTTTTATTATTGAAACTGTTTAACAAATAATTTATGTCATGAAAAATACGATGCTATTTTGTGGAGCGGCTTTGATGAGTATTGCAATGCTCCAGTCTTGTACAAAAGACGAACTGTCGAATGTAAATGCAGTCAGTGGTCCTCAGGATATGACTTTTGTTGCCGGTACGCCTTCAAGCCGTAGTTCGTTGCAGAATGGAACAACGGTGTGGTGGACAACAGGAGATGCAATCAATATCTTTTCAGGCCAAGAAAATAACAAGTTTACTACCGCTACAGGTGGTAGCACAGTTACAACGTTTACAGGTAAGGCTACACCTAACAATTCGTATACAGCTCTTTATCCTTATAATGCCGAAGCTGTGTGTCTTGAAGGTGTCGTAACTACTACACTGCCATCTGAACAGACAGCTCCGGCTTGGGGATTCGATGCAAATGCAAATATATCTTATGCTACTGCAACAGATAATAACAAATCTTTAACTTTCCAGAATACTTGTGGATTGGTTAAGTTTAAAAATAATCTTACTGACCTTACAGGTATTAAACTTACTGCTGGTGGTGATGTAAAGATTGCAGGGAACGTAAAAATTGATGCTTCAGCAAACCTGACAGTGGAATCCGGTTCTAATGTTATAACTCTAACCGCTAAAGAGGGAACATTTGTTGGTCCTAATGAACAAAATAAAAATGCCAAGGAATACTCAATGGTTGTAGCTCCGGTGACATTTACCGATGGATTTACTTTGGAACTTACAAGAAATTCTGGTACTAAAACTTATAACTTCAGTGGTGAAAACCTTATAGTTACTAAAGGACAGATTGTAACGATAGTATTGAATGATGATCAAGGAGGCGGTGAACCTCCTGTAGATTTGGAAAAACAAACTACTGTTGCCGTTTCTTCAGCTAAAGAAATTGTTCCTGATCAGACAACAGGTAATGACCGAATTGAACTTACACTCGATAAGGAAGTTTCTGGAACATTCACTGATGCTGTTAACAAAGCATTTACCATAACAGTAGCAGGAAAAACAATTCCTGTTGCTTCCGGTTCTGTGAATGGAACTACTATGACTCTTATTCTTGGTGATAAGATTTATAGTAATGACGCAAATATTAGCGTAAGTTATAACACTGATTATGCTGTTAGTGCTTTGACTGCTAAAAACGAAAACAACGAAGATGCTAATATCAAGATTGAATCTGCCAATGTTGCTTTGACTCATGCAGATGCTTTTGATTTTAACTTCGCTAACATAGATGCAGTTAAGGAATATCTTGCAGAAGGAGTTGCCGAAAAAATTAATGCAAGTGGAGAATTGGAAATTGTTCCAGCAGATAATCAATTCCCAGTTACTAAATCAATGTCATTCCGTGATGGTTGTACTTACAAATTTACTTATACATACGCATCTAACGACTGTGCAACAACATTCAGATTGGGAGCATCTGATAAATATAAATTCTGGATTGGAAGAAATACCGGAAGTGGAACCTATACAAATACATTCACAATCAGTAGTTCTACTTCTGCTGAAACTCCAGCTTCAAGAGCAGATGGTTCACTTGTGTGGCCGGTTCTTGAGAACGTTATTTTAACTGTACAGACTAATGTCCCTGGTGGTACTGATGCTACTGGAACCGCTAAAATCACTTCTTTTAAGATTGAAGAAATTACAGAAAGACCAAGTACAGGAGCAGATGCAAGTTTTGACTCTACAACAGAAGGTTTCAACAACGGAGCAGAATGGACTCCTAACAAATAAATATAATAATACAATTATTCGTGAAATGAGGGAGGAATATATATTCTTCCCCATTTCGTTTTAGAAAATGTAAACAATATCACAAAGATGAACTGTTATAGATACTACTGGATGTTATACATCCTTATAGCCGTTTTACCTTCATTTTCCTTCGCAAAAAAAACTGATGCTCAGCAAGTTAGGGAGATGATTGAACAAGTGAACGATGCCTGGCAGAAAAATCATGCCCCCGAAGCAAGGTCTTTCTGGGATTATGCGGCATATCACACCGGTAATATGGAAGCCTATTTCCTTACTGGGAAAGAAGAATACAGAAAGTATTCGGAGGCATGGGCTGAGTATAACCAGTGGATGGGTGCGAAAAGCAACAACAAATCTGAATGGAAGTATAAATACGGGGTAAAGGATGATTATGTGCTGTTCGGCGATTATCAGGTGTGCTTCCAGACTTATGCGGACTTGTATAACATCATGCCGGAGAATTATAAAATCAAGCGTGCACGCGAAGTCATGGAGTACCAGATGAGCACACCGCGTAAGGATTACTGGTGGTGGAGCGACGGACTTTATATGGTGATGCCGGTAATGACGAAGATGTATAAGATTACGCATAATCACCGGTATCTTAAGAAACTGTATGAATATCTTTGTACGTCGGACTCAATAATGTATGATGAGGAGGAAGGACTCTATTATCGCGACGCAAAATATGTTTATCCCAAGCATAAGAGTCTGAACGGAAAGAAGGATTTCTGGGCAAGAGGCGACGGATGGGTGCTTGCCGCTCTGGCAAAGGTGCTGAAGGACCTGCCGGAGGGTTATGAGCATCTGTCTTTTTTCGAGGATAAGTTTGTGCGTATGGCAAAGGCGGTTGCATGTCTGCAGCAGCCGGAGGGCTACTGGACAAGAAGTATGATGGATCCGGAACATGCTCCGGGACCGGAAACAAGCGGTACCGCTTTCTTCACTTACGGTATGCTTTGGGGGATAAACAACGGTTATCTTGACAAGGATGAATTTATGCCTGTAGTGGAGAAAGCATGGAAATATCTTACCAAGACTGCACTGCAGAAAGACTGGTCGGTGGGTTATGTCCAGCCAATCGGTGAAAAGGCTATTCCGGGACAGGTGGTTGACGCCAAGTCGACTGCCAACTTTGGGGTAGGCGCATTCCTTCTTGCCGCTTGCGAGTATGTGCGTTATCTCGAGGCAAACAACAACGAGACAAGAAAATACTGGACGGATATGGCTTACAGGATGGCTGCTCCTGTGTTGAGCAATATGGCGAAAGGGGAACTACAGAAAAATATGATTCTTGAGGTAAGTCCAAACTGGGATAACCGTAACAAGAAGGTTGCATATATGGAAACTTTCGGACGTCTCATGGCCGGTATAGCTCCATGGTTGAGCCTGCCTGACGATGATACAGCAGAAGGACAGCAGCGCAAGCAACTGAAAGAATGGGCATTGAAGAGTTATGCAAATGCGGTGGACCCTAATAGTCCGGATTATCTGTTGTGGAACGGTCATGGTCAGGCACTGGTTGATGCTGCCTATATTGCGGAAAGTTTCCTGCGCGCGTTCGACCAGCTGTGGAAACCGCTGGACCAGACAACAAAGGAACGCTACATAAAAGAGTTCAAAGGTCTCCGACGCATTGACCCTCCTTACACTAACTGGCTGCTGTTCTCGGCCACCATTGAAAGCTTCCTTGCCAAAATTGATGCCGGACAGGATACATATCGTATAAATTCTACTTTCCGCAAGGTGGAGGAATGGTATGTAGGCGACGGATGGTACGCAGACGGACAGCACTTTGCATTCGATTATTATAGCAGTTATGTGTTCCATCCTATGTATCTCGAATCTATACATGCAATAATGGAATCGGGCGTGAGGACACGTTTCGACTATCGCAAGTACTATGACAGGGCATTGATGAGGGCACAGAGGTTCGCCATGATTCTGGAGCGTTTCATATCTCCTGAAGGAACATTCCCTGTTTTCGGACGCTCTATACCTTACCGTATGGCAACAATACAGCCACTGGCTCTTATAGCATGGTATAATGAGTTGCCGGCGGGAGTATCGAAAGCACAGGTGAGATGTGCGCTGACAGCGTGTATGAAACGTATGTTCAAGTCGGGCAATAACTTTAATGAGGGCGGATTCCTCACCATAGGATTCTGCGGACATCAGACTGGCATTTCGAATCATTATACAAACAATGGCAGCCTGTATATGACTACACTTGCATTCCTTCCGTTGGGATTGCCTGCCTCTGACCCGTTCTGGACTGATGCCGACCAACCTTGGACTTCTGTTAAGGCATGGGGAGAAATGGAGTTCCCGATAGACCACCGATGGGGGGATACAATCAGGACATGGGATTTATATTAATTTACTAAATATTTGCAACAATGAAATATTCTACTATTATTACTAAAACCATTTGCTTGAGTGTTCCGTTCTTCGCTTTGTCATGTGAAGACCCTCAGGAAGAGTTCTCATATATTCCGCCTGAGGTTATTTACTCACAACCGGGGAATGTGGAGGACTATAATACTCCCGGCGACAATGCAGGCGATAATGACGATGATGATGTGGAACTGCAACTGCCTGTTCCCGGTCCTGCTGAAACCTATCCTAATAGCACCAAGCAGTATCAACCGATAATTGTCGAGTATGCGGAAAAACCTGACAAGGCTTTTATAGAGGCAAAGACAAGGATATTGCCATACCTGGTTGGTTATGAACAGCAGACAAAAACACAGGATGAGTATTTGCAAAGCGTGAATAAATATGGCTCATACGCAAAAGGGCAAAAATTCAAGGCTACCGGACGGTTCAGGGTTGAGAAAAACTCAAATGGAAGAGTCACAGCAATTATAGGACCATTAGAACAGTATCAGGATTATATCATTAAACTGGACCTTTCTCATCGGAGAGCCGTTGCAGAAATTCCACTTTTCGGACAGATGCGGAGAATGAAATTCGGTCTGTGGTCAGAAAAGGATGCAAAGATTCCGTGGATTGAGGAAGAGAAAAGGCTGCGCAGGAAACATATTGAGAGTGCCTGCCAGGCAAAAGGAAACAGCGTATTATCTGCCACCGGCATACAGCCCGGTGATTATGTCATTAATACCATGGGCATCTGTGGGGATCAGACATTAAAAGTAACCGGTATTGATGAACGGAAAAGAACCATTGATGTTGAGATGGAACTGTTTGGAGAACTGCTTTCCGTGCAGATGAGCGTTGATGATGTAGAAAAAATACCGCCAGACGTATTGCACTAGACGGTATCAGGATACGAGGGGGATTTTTCCATATGTACAAAAGGGAGCCGGAAGGATGGCTGAAACATATTGATTTCATATTGCTTGACATGCTTTGTCTGCAATTCGCTTTTTGTATTTCTTATATCATTCGGGGAGAAGGAATTAACCCTTATTATTATCTTGTTTATCGAAACATGGCAATCGTACTGGAAATGGCTGATTTGACTGCTATTTTCCTGTTGAATTCCCTGCATCAGGTGATGCAGAGGAAGCTATATCATGAATTTTCTTCCACTATAAAAAACTGTATCTGCGTAGGAATGATTGCGCTGGCGTATCTGTTTGCCGTGCAGGAGGGAAGTACCTATTCCAGGTTTACCTTTGCATTAACGCTTCTTTTGTACTTTGTGTTTACCTTAGGCGTACGCCTCTTATGGAAGCATATGATGAAGAGCAGCAGCCGGCACAGAAATTATAAATCCCTGTTGCTTGTAACCACGTTATCACAGGCCGAAGAGGTGGTGTGTCAGGTACAGACAGAAAGCAATGGCCAATTCCTGATTCACGGACTGGTTATCGTGGATCGTGAAGCCATCGGACAGCAGCTTGGTGGAGTTCCTGTCGTAGCAGATCGGGGAAGCGTTCCGGAATATATCTGTCAGCAGTGGATCGATGAGGTGCTGATTGTTCTGCCGAATACGGTTGAATATCCCGTGGAAATGATGGAAAAGATCGAAGAGACGGGAGTAACGGTTCACCTCAATTTGACAGGAATTGAGAATAATGATTATCGGAGACAATTCGTTGAAAATATTGCTTCTTATACCGTATTAACCACAAGCCTGAACTCAGCATCGGCTATACAGCTGATGTTGAAGAGACTGATGGATATCCTGGGAGGATTGGTTGGATGTGTGATTACAGGAATCCTATTCCTGTTCGTAGCACCGGCAATCTATATCAGTTCTCCGGGACCGATCTTTTTCTCTCAGGAACGGATAGGAAGAAACGGAAAACGGTTCAAAATATATAAATTCCGCAGCATGTATATGGATGCGGAGGCTCGTAAGCAGGAGCTGATGAGCCAGAACCAGATGGGCGACGGGAGAATGTTCAAGATGGACTTCGATCCGCGTGTCATCGGAAACAAAGTCCTGCCGGATGGGACAAAGAAAACCGGAATCGGGAATTT
>OGEU01002491.1_pt1 | contig 13124 bp, 7 predicted proteins | sample 1570651 | NCBI WGS metagenome assembly OGEU01 (sample SAMEA2582129, study PRJEB24529) | metagenome | biome: Human gut stool | place: China | collected 2011 | reverse complement strand
GCAAAGGTCATAGAGGCATAAGAATTTTTGGAATCTGTCAAAGTTCCCACCATTGTAATATCAAAATTGTGTTTCTTTATACGTTTCCCATACATAATCTGTCCCATCAATTCCTGATTTTCAGACAGACGTTCTGTATTCGTCAACTGACCTTTCTGTCCTTTGTATCCACCACTCCCATATAAAGTCATACTCGGATAAAAATCCCGCCCTTTACTTTGTTTATAGTTATAGGAATATTGTAATCTAAGACTCAGTCCTCCGAACGGTCTGGACACTAAATAAGAGGTAATATTAGCCCCCAGATCCTGGTTCACATTATCTCTTTCCTTGGCTTCAATCATTGGATTAGATTCAAACCGTTCTTCTCCCTGATACATATATTTATGAACATAATAACTTCCATCTTCGTTGTAACAGGGTAAATCGGGCCGGGCTTCTGCAGCAACGTTAAAATTTTCCGTCTGTCCGCGTTTACTAAGATCCCCTCTGAAAGTCACTCCCATTTTCAACCATTTATTGAGATCGGTATCGAGGTTCAAATTCAGGTTATGACGACGGTTGGAAGTATTCACCAGCATCCCCTCCTCATCTATTAAGCCATAGGAAACAGAATAATTGGAAGAGTGTCCCCCTCCCCTTACGCTGATATTATGTTTATGTACCCTGGCAGGCTGCATCAATAGTTTCATCCAGGGAGTATTCACCTCCCCAAAATATCCCGGAGTGGTATAGTCCTTATAATAACGATAATCACTCAAATTCGTATACCCCTGCTCCTGGGCAGAATTACGGGTGGCTTCCAATAGCAAAAGTTTAAATTCTTCTGTATTCAGAACATTAATATCTGACACTAACTGACGTGTTCCAAAGGTATAATCGTAACTGATCAACGGTTTCTCATTCCGGCTTCCCTTTTTCATCGTGATTAAAATCACTCCGGCAGATGCCCGGGAACCATAGATTGCCGATGAAGATCCACCCTTCAATACATCAATACTTTTAATATCAGAAGGGTTCAGCTGATTGATAGAGAAATCGGAAGGCATAGGTACCTCATCGACAACAATCAGAGGTGAAGTATTCCCGGATAAGGAAGCACATCCCCTGATTTGTATCTGTACTTCTTCACCGGGAGCACCACTACCGGTCAGAATATGGAGCCCCGACACCTGTCCCTGAATAATAGTACCAATGTCTGCGGCAGCAGACTCTTCAATCAAACGAGTATCTACACTGGAAACAGAACCGGTCAAATCTTTTTTCTTTACAACACCATATCCAACCACCACTGCTTCTTCCAGACTATTCTGTTCTTCTTCCAAAATTACATTACACTCCGGACCGGTAACCACAATTTCCCGAGTTCCCATCCCTAAAAATGAAAACCGTAAGGTCAAACCTGTCTCAGGTAAAGAAATTTTATAGTTGCCATCAATACCGGTAACCGTGCCCATAGCAGTTCCTTTCACCAATACCGTCACCCCCGGTAACGCCTGTCCCCGGTTATCGGTCACCCGGCCGTTTACCGTACCCTGTTGCTGCTCCTGTATCTGTTTTTTCCGGATCACCACCGTTTCTCCATCGATGGTATACCCCAGTCCCGTCTTCCGCCCGATAAGCAGACTATCGAGCGCCTGTTGCAGCGTCACCGACTGTAAATGCACGGAAATATCCGTATAGGGCTGCAAGTCCTTAGAATTGAACAGAAAATTATAACGCGTCTGACTGCGCAATGCTTCGATCGCACGGATCAAAGATGTTTTTTCAACCTTCAGGTTGACCCGGGGTGCCGTTTTCTGCTGGGCGGTAGCCGGAAGATTCAACATTCCTCCCAGCAACAGGCAGAGCCACCATTTCAGGACCATCCTTCCCAAGCAGGAAATTTGCCTTAGATAATTTTTTTTCATATGTTTGTAAAATTAAAAGTGATTGTTGAGCAATCGGCAATCCTGTACACGGGAGATGGAGTCAGCATCGCCCGTGTTTCTTAATCTATCGGAAGGTATCGCCTTTTGCGTAACCTTAAATTAAACTATTTCAATCGCTATCAGTCCCACCGGTATGCCACTCCCCAAGCCAGACCTTTGTTCCTTGCCGTTCATAACGGATGTTCCATGCCTTGGAAAGCATATCCAGCGCCTCGTCGAGCGTCTGAGAACGGTTCATATAAATGTGTACCCGCGATTCCCGGAACAAGCTGTGATCGTACATCATTTCCACATTATACCAACGTGCCAGTTCGTCGATCACCTGTTCCAACGAAGCGTCCTTGAATACGAACTCCCCATTTTTCCAAGCCAGTGTGGACATCAGGTCGGCCTTACCCACGATCAGCGCATGCGCTTCACCGGCAGCGATCCGGCATTGCTCACCGGGTTGTAACACAACAGCCTCCTGGCCCCTGGCCACTTCCACCTTCCCATGAACCAGGGTAGCCCCAGCTTCCTCTCCCCCATACGCTTTCACATTGAACTGTGTACCCAATACCCGCACCGTTCCCTCACGGAAATCCACCCAAAACGGGCGTTCTCTTTCCTTCGCCACCTCGAAATAAGCCTCACCTTCCAGAAAGACCCTGCGTTCGCCGTCTCCGAAAGCCTCCGGAAACCACAGCCGCGTCTCTGCATTCAACATCACCCGTGTCCCGTCGGCCAGCACCATCCTATACTCCCCACCCCGCGGCACCATGATTTCGCCATAACGAACGGTATCTCCTCCCGGTCCGCTTGCCACCGCTTCCTGCCGGATCACTCCCCCCGTATCCACACGGAATCCGGGAATCGAACCGGACAACCTACCGGGCCCGAGTTCATGCCTGCTACCATCGGACAACAGCAACTGCACAGCCTGTACCCCCTGTTCCTGCCCATCCGGCATCATCCTGCCTTCACGCGTACCCGGCAACCATACGCTCCAACCAATCCCTACCGCCAAAAGCACACAAGCCACCGCAGCAGCCCAACGGAAAATCATCCTGCGACGCCATATAGACACAGGCATCGTCTGCCAAATCCGCCGCATCCGCTGTTCTATTTCCCCATCGGGGATTTCCTCCCCGGCATAGAACCCCCGGGCATCTTCCACAAATCGCTTCCGTTTAGCCGACCCGCCTGCCCAGGATTCCACTTCCTCCCTTTCCTCCCGGGAAGCTTTTCCCATCATTACTTTTTTGATTTTATCTATTTCCATACCTCGTCATTAACCGTCTTTATAAGTAAAACAACCTTACACAAAAACAGGGGACAAGAAAAAGCATATTTTTTTTAATTTTAGTAAAAATATGTCCGATAGCCCGAACCATTCAGAAAGAAATAAGATTCCACCAACCACACACAATAATACCTCCGGTCAACATTTTGAAGAATAATACGAAATAGCTGAATAACACTGATCCGGAAATGGAATCCTTTAAATTTTACCCAAGACAGACCATAAGAAATACACCACAGGCAATGCCTCCCGTATAGCTTTGTAGGCCCTCTTGACATGGGTATGCACAGTGACTTCCGAAAGGTTCAGTTCTCTGGCAATCTCCTTATAGCTCATATCCCTGAAAATCTTCATTTCAAGCACCTTGCGCTGTTGCTCCGGAAGTTTACGCAAGCAGTCCTGCACCTTTCCGAACAGGTCCTCTCCCTCTTCGTATTGCAGGGACCCCATATAAATCAAGGCTTCGGTAAGTTTTGTCCGGTTGGTATCTTCCACACGGAGATGCTTGTAATAATTCAGGCAGGAATTTTTCACCGAAGCATAAAGATAAGTACTCACCCGTGTATCCTCCGGCAGCGTTCCCAGAACAGACCAAAAATGCATAAACGTATCCTGCACCACATCCTCCGCCATCTCCGCATTCATAAGATAAGAGAAGGCAAAACGATATAACCGGGGTCCCATTTCCTTGAAAATCCGCTCAAAAGCCCGATGAGACCGTCGCCTTAAATCTCCTGCCAATTCTGCATATAAAACTTCATCACCGTCACCACTCATAGCACAGACGTTACTGAACTGCAATATTGGTTAAAATAATTTACATAAACAATCCCCATGATCGTTTTTCCGCGGATTTCAACAGTGGAAAAGTAAATTTTACCCGGATCGAAAGTAAATAAACGCAAACCAGTAGTCTTCAACCGATAAAGCCCGGGATGTTCCAATACCCACCCGGCCTCTTTCCCAGTAAATGACCGTTCACATAGATCTCACTCCGGTTATAAATCCCTTCAAAATAAAGAAAAACCTTTTCTTACCGTTTATCTGCAGGAATCCGAAAAAAACTAAGCAGAAGCAGAGATCCACAACAGATGCGACAAAATAATTCCTAAAACAAATTTACACCCTTTTGTATTCATAACTTCACTCTTTTATTGAGGATCCACATCACAAATGACCCGAAGTGTTCCCCACTGTTTTTCTTGTTTCAATATTCTGATTTCTTCACGAAGCCTGTTTTTCACCCCCGAACAAGAGATTCCGTTTTCCAGCTTCAATAACAAAATCAGCCGATGATACCCACCGATTTTACTAATCTCCGGAACAGCAGGCCCACACACCCGTTTGCCCAGCTGCCCGCGCAAACGGACAGCCAGCCGGTTAGCGGCATTCCGTAAAGGTACCACCTCTTTATGTCTTAGTTCCACCTGAATCATCCGGCCGAAGGGAGGATATACAAACAACTCCCGTTCTGCAGCCAATTGCTCGAAAAACGTCCGGTAATTCCCATCGGTCAGCATGGTATACACTCTGTTTTTAACATCCGCCGCCTGAATAACCACTTTCCCCCGGTCACCTTTCCGTCCACTACGCCCGCTAACCTGCAACAACATACAATAAACCCGTTCCTCCGCCCTGAAATCCGGGAAATTGACCATACTATCGGCATCTATCACTCCGACCAGCTTGACATTTGCAAAATCCAGGCCTTTAGTGACCATTTGAGTCCCGATCAGGATATCGGTCTTCCCCTGTTCAAAATCTTCGATGACACTCCTGAAACGAGACTTACTACTCATCACGTCCAGGTCCATCCGGGCTACCCGGGCCTGCGGGAAAAGCCGTAATACTTCTTCCTCTATCCGCTCCGTTCCGGGTGTTCTTTCCCGGTAATGCCCCTCCCCGCAAACCGAACAACGGTCGCTCATCGACACGATAGCCCCGCAATAACGGCAAACGAGTACATGGCGCTGCTTATAATAGGTCAGACTCACATCGCAATAACGGCATTTCGGGATTTCCCCGCAACGGTCACATTGTACATAGGAAGAATAACCTCTGCGATTCTGAAATAAAATAACCTGTTTGTGTTCGCTCAGCACTTTCTCCATCTCTTCCAGCAATAAGGGAGAGAAACTACCTTTCATCAGCTTTTTACGCCGGTATTCTCCCACATCGGCCAAACGAATTTCGGGCATCTGAATTCCACCATAACGGCTGTTCATCTGTACATACCCATATTTTCCGGTAAGCGCATGTTGAAAAGACTCGAAAGAAGGCGTCGCCGACCCTAACAGGACTCTGGCTTCCGACAATTTCCCCAGCATAACCGCAGCATCCCGGCCATTATAACGGGGTGCAGGTTCTTTTTGTTTGTAAGAAGCGTCATGTTCCTCATCCACAATAATCAATCCCAGATTCCGAAAAGGCAGAAAGACCGACGAACGGACTCCGAGTATCAATTGAAAAGGTTCGTCGCTACATTGCTTCCGCCACAATTCAGCGCGCATATTATCCGACATACCGGAATGATAAATTCCGATACGGTCACCGAAAACCCGTTGCAACCGTCTTACGATCTGTACGGTTAAAGCGATCTCGGGCAGCATATACAACACCTGCTGTCCCCGATTCAGATATTCCTGTATCAGACGAATATATACCTCCGTTTTCCCGGAAGAGGTCACCCCTTGTAACAAAACACAATCTTTTTCAAGGAAAAAATCCCGGATGCGCCCTAAAGCGCCCTGTTGTTCTGCATTGAGCTGCCAAGAACTTCCTCCGGCGTCTCCGTCTCCTCCCAACCGACTTATCTTTCTTTCTTCGACCTTCAAAATCGCTCTGTCACACAATCCTTTGAGTGTAGCGGCCGATTGTCCGGTCAAACGCAACCACTCCCCTTTTTCGATTTCAGTTTTACCCCATTCGATCCATCTGCAAAGCATAGCATATTGGGCCGGTGCTCTTTTCAAGCGATCCAACAACCCCCCCAATTCTTCCTCTGTATACTCTTTTGCCCAAGTGACGATACGCTCCTTTTTTTCCCGGAACAAGTCGTCCACTGTTTCTTTAATCTGGATGTAATTCCGGGCCAACAGATTTCTCACCAACGGAAGCCCGTTTTTAATTTTCAGATATTTCTCCGCTTCTTTCAGCGAAACATATTCGCCAGGCTGTAAAAATCGGAGTAAGATTTTTTCGTTCGTAGTCAACCCCGCATAATCCACTTCCTCCGTGGTACGGGTAATGCTGGTAAAACTCTCCAAACGGAAAGCCACCGGTAAAGCCGCCTTCATCACTTCGCCGGGAGTGGCCATATAGTACCCGCCGAGCCACAATAAAAACCTCAGGTGCAGAGCCGAAAACGAAACCTGTTTCTCGATGACATCCTCGATAGGCTTTACCTGATATCCGACAGGCGCCTGGTCATGTATACGACCGACCAAAGCGGTATACCGCTTGTTACCGGCAAACGACACCAATACCAATGTACCCTCGCGAACCTCGCTTTCCAGAGACACAGGCACCGTATAGGTATACATTCCTTCTACCGCCAGGGGCACGATGACATCAGCATATCGCATAAAAATATTTTAATACCATTTATTCACAAAATACCCGAATGAGAACTCATTCATCATGCAATAATAACAAAAATAACGGTAAGAAAGCGGGATGCTCCTACCGTTATTTCATTACCAAGACCAGATTCTATTAAATAGACAGAATCCGCACCAGATTCAATAATTCAGGATTCAGGTTTTTGGTATGCTTGATCGTTTTGTTAAAAGGAACATGAACAATCTCTTTATTCATGATTCCCAGCATAATGCTCTAAAAGCATCGACAGCGGCAGCACCCAACTGACTGGCCAAAACCCGGTCGAACTGAGAAGGAGAACCGCCTCTCTGCATATGTCCCAATACAGACACCCGGATGTCATACTCGGGATGTTTCTGAGCCACCTTTTCAGCAATGCTGTAAGCCCCACCTGATTTTTCACCTTCAGCGACAATTACGATTCCACTGGAGGTTTTCGGATTATAATCTTTTTCAATAAAATGTTCCAAATCGGTCAAGTCCGTTTCCACTTCCGGCACCAACACAGCTTCGGCACCGGTGGCGATAGCGGTACGTAAAGCGATAAATCCGGCATCACGTCCCATCACTTCTACAAAGAAAAGCCGGTTGTGAGCACTCGCCGTATCTTTAATTTTATCGACAGCTTCCACTGCAGTGTTGACAGCCGTATCGTATCCGATCGTCGAATCGGTACCGTACAAGTCATTATCGATCGTTCCCGGAATACCTACCACCGGAATGTCATGTTCCTGAATCAATAGTTTAGCACCGGTAAAAGAACCGTCTCCCCCGATCACCACCAAAGCATCGATTTTATGCTCTGCCAACATCTGAGCGGCTTTGGTACGTCCTTCCGGTGTACGGAATTCCATACTACGGGCAGATTTCAGAATCGTTCCTCCCCGCTGAATAATATTGCTTACATCATTGGATTTCAATCTTTTGATATCTCCCTCGATCAATCCCTGATAACCACCGAAGATACCATATGCTTCACAGCCATTAAAGATAGCTGTCCGGACTACAGCCCTAATGGCAGCATTCATTCCCGGAGCATCACCTCCTGAAGTCAGTACTCCAATTCTTTTTATTCTTCCCATAATTAAATCATGTAATTCATTTATTGTAGTTCTATTTTATGTCTTATTTCTTCCATCACCCATGCCGGTGTAGAGGTCGCCCCACTAATTCCGACACTTTGAGCATTCTCCAACATTTCCGGCTTTACATCCTCCGCCCTTTGCACCAAATAAGTCCGGGGATTCACTTCACAACAAGTAGCGAACAATTGCTTTCCGTTCGAACTCTTTTCGCCACTGACAAAGATGACAACATCATGTTTCTGTGCGAACTCTCTCAGCTGAGGTATACGATTGGCCACTTTCCGGCAAATCGTATCGTTCACCACCACCTGTGCCCCGCCTTTCTCTTTTAGCAAAGCTGCAATAGCCTGAAAACCTTCCAGACTTTTGGTCGTCTGTGAAAATAAAATCACCGGACGCGAAAAATCGATCTGCCGGATATCCTCGGGATTCTCGATCACCAAAGCCTCCCCATTCGTCTGTCCGACCAAGCCCACGACTTCGGCATGCCCGCGTTTTCCGTAGATGACCACCTGTCCACCCTGTTCCCGGGTTTGCTCATAAGCTTTCCGGATTCTTTTCTGCAAATTCAATACCACCGGACAAGAAGCATCGATCACTTCAACCTCATTCTTTTGAGCGATCTCGTATGACACCGGAGGTTCTCCATGTGCTCTGAACAATACCCGGCAATGTTGCAATCGTGCAAACTGCTCGTGTTCTATCGTTTTCAATCCACGTAGCCTCAAACGCTCTACCTCGAGGTCATTATGCACAATATCACCGATACAATACAACATCCCCCGCTCCAATTCCTGTTCCGCTTTGCGGATAGCATTCACTACCCCGAAACAAAAACCCGAATGTTCATCGATCTCCACTCTCATATTCTATCTTTCATTTATCCTCCTGCTTCTTCCTCCTTCTTCACCTATTACTTCATACTTCTTCCAACTCTCCTCCCCCGCTGCCAGCTTTTAGCCTTTAGCTCTCCCGTCTCTAGCAACCTTGAGCCTCCCAACCTATAGCTTATAGCCTATAGCTTTTTTAGCTCTCTTAGCACGCACAAAGATATAATAATTTTCAATAAATTATCTGTGTAAATAAATATGATTCAGCCTAAAAAAGTTGCAATCGATAGAAATCCCTTTTCATAAACCAAATTCTAAAATTTTGATTATTTTTGCAAAATACATACATCATATATAAATTTTTAACCATGAAAATTCTTAAAATATCCACCATTACAGTGGCTGTTCTCGTCGCAGTGTTCATTATCATCGCTTGTATTTTTCCGCCGATCGCCAAAAACTACATCAATAAACATAGTAAAGAGTTGATCGGGCGTCAGATCAACATCAAAGGACTCTACATAAACATTTTCACCGGCTATGCCCGTATCACCGATTTCCAATTATTAGAAGCCAACGATCTGGATACTTTCGTTTCTTTCGATACCCTCAGTGTGGATATGTCTCTACATCGTCTGTTAGCGAATGAAGTCAGAATCAACCACATTAGTCTGACCAATCCCAGCGTAAAGGTACTTCAGCAAGGCAGTGAGTTCAATTTCGACGATCTTTTGGCCCTCGGGTCAACGGATACGTTATCCGCCGATAGTCCTGCTGCCCAGCCGGTGGCTTCTTCTACTCTACAATCGCCGGCCTCCGACAGCCTTTCTCCGGCCTCTCCGGCCACAACTTCGGCAAATCCCCTTGCCATTGCCCTCTATAATATCAGCATACAGGGAGGTCATATCCTTTACAAAGATTTAGAGCGTAATTCGGTTTGGCAAATGGAAAATTTCGGACTTCAGATTCCGGGGGTTTATTTCAGTGGTCAAAATACCGATGTCGGCATCGCATTGAATTTCAATGACGGTGGACATTTGCAAACGGCTATCCAATACAACATGGAAGCAGGCAATTATCTATTGGATATCGACCTGACCAATTTCTCAATCGCTCCTATCCAACCTTACCTGACAGATTTCACCCGGATCAGTACAATCGGCGGAATCCTGAATACTCACCTTAACATCGAAGGTAACGCCGAACATGTAACCGAATTAGTGGTTCGTGGCAATCTGGGTATAAACCACCTGTCACTTGCAGACGCCAGTCACAAAGAAGTCTTGGCTACCGATAGCATTTATATCGATATGGAAACGATCAACCCCGGAAAAGCTATTTTTCATTTTAACACGATCGCTGTCAACGGTATCAAAACCGGTTTCGAACTCCGTAAAGACGGAAATACCATGAGCGACCTGTTCCTAGAAACTCCCGAAGATACCGTCCGGGGGGCGGCAGAACAAACTCCAGCTGCCGGACCTCAAACTACAGCAACAGCCCCCGATTTCAAAGTCAGCACCTTCCGGATCAATAATTCGCTTTTCACCTTCAAAGATCAGACCTTGCGTCACCCCTTCACTTTCAGTCTGGAAAATATCAATCTGGTTGCCGACCAACTGAGTCTCACTCAAGAAAATAAGGCCAAAGTCAGCAGTACCCTCAAAAATGGAGGGACCATTATTTTCAACTACGAAGGGAAATTAGACGATCTCAGCAATACAGATATCTTACTCAGTATCAAGAATCTGGATTTAAAAACTTTCACTCCTTATAGCATGCAATATTTCGGTTATCCATTGCAAAAAGGGATCCTTTCTTTCAGCAGCGTGAACAATATCCGTAAGAGTATGCTGGACGGACGTAATAACCTGAATATAGCCAAATGTGAAGTCGGAAATAAACACAAAGATCCGAAACCCGATTATAACATCCCATTGAAAACAGCTTTATATCTGATCAAAGACAAAGACGATCTGATTCGAATGGATTTACCTGTAAAAGGAGACATCAACTCTCCTGAATTTTCTTACCGGAAAATCATTTTTAAGACCCTGACCAATTTATTGGTGAAAGTAGCCGTTTCTCCGGTTAACTTTCTGGCAAATTCCCTCGGTTTCTCTCCAGAAAAACTGAAAAATCTTCCATTCGAAGCAGTACAGAACGACTTTACTCCTGAACAATTGACTCAAATCAACCAATTAGCCGAAATTATAAAAGCCAAACCGGAGATGACCCTACTCCTGGAACAATTTGTCAATGTACAGCAAAGTAAGGTACAATTGGCCGATTTCTATGTAAAACGCAATTATTATCTACAGCAACACCCTGAGAAATCACAGACTACCCTGTTACCGATCGACTACAGTAAAATAATGGAAATAGATACGAAAGACATTCAATTTCTCAATTATGTCGGAACCCAGGTCAGTGAGGACAAAAAAACGGCTTATTTGGATGACCAACTTCTTTCACTGGCCGACTCGACTCAACTGAACCAACTGACCCACCAATTAATGGACAGACGCAACCAAGTCCTGAAAGAATACCTGCTCCGTCAGGAAGTCCCGGAAAAATGTATTCGTATTTCGACCGCAACTGCAGAAAAACTCGTTGCTTATAAAGGTAAGAACCAATATACCATCGGTTTGGTATTCGCAGGTGACGAACCCGATCCGGAATTAATTGCGGAAGAAACCGAAAATTAAACAGTGACAAAAGTTTCAAGGGATACAAAAGTTTCAGAATTGCTCCAACCGTTGTTTGTACCCCTTGAAATTGCTGTAACTACTAAAATATCGTTTTTTATAAAGTTTATCATCCCTGCCAAGTATTTCGTTCATTAAACTTTCACTTCTATCAGCCGCCCCTACGGCCGTAACAAAACACCCGCAGGCCATCGGCTTTATACACTAAATTTATTGTCCCGATAAATTTATAATGAACGAATATGTAGCCCTATGGTCAACCGGATTTCCTGATCCGTATATTTGTTAGCCAAAGGCTGGGCAGTGATACCATTTTCATTGTAAAAACAAGTTTCGTTTTTAGAATAACGGCGGGTATAAGAAAGATCCCCGAAGAACAAGCCCACATTCAATCCAATCCCTCCGGCATAGGTGTATATTTTATTGAAAGAAGCAACATCGTGTTTATACGGACTTTGTTGAAGTCCGTATCCTCCCCTAAGACTCACCCGACTGTTCACCCGGACCTCCATTCCGGCCCGAAGATTATGGGTAGGACGATAAAGAGACCTGATCGCCCGATTAATCGGATCATAATCGACACTCCGGGATAAAGTTTTTATTTTATCCTTTTCCCAGTCATCCTCATAACTGCCGTAAATCCACTTCGCAGGACGCTTGTACTTCGCAGAGCTATAATCGACATATTCATAATCCACATCCAACATCACGTGTTGCCCCAACACAAGTCCCCAACAAAGAAACGCTCTCCAGGGAGTCCGTACATTAGCCAGATACCGATAAGGATCATAATAGGTTCCATAAGCCCTATTGGATATTTCATACTCCTGTTTATCCCGTCCGACGGAAGGATCGGTAGGCGTAGTAAAATAAGTATGAACAGAATTTTCAAGTGTATACTCCATCGTAAACCAGGTCGGCAAATGAATAGCGGCCCCCAATCGAATAGCCGGTACCGGACGATAGATAAGCCCTAGTTTCAAATTGATCCCCGTACTCTGGTACGACGGTATTGCCGGAATTCATAAAAATCCAGAAGTGAAGGAGCATTTTCTTCTGCAATCTCGGAATAAAGAATACGTTGTTTATCATAGGTCCACTGTATACCGAGTACCGCTCCGAGGTACAATTTATCTTTATAATTCGTTCCTCCGGCAATTGAAAACTCGCCTAGGTAACCTTTTTCCCGGATCTCCTGATATTGATCGACCCATTCGGTTGTTTCTCCATCAGTTTCCAAAATAGAATGGTAACTTTCATTTTCGTCCTGATATAACAAATAGGTATCATAAAAGGGACCGGTTGTAAAAATATTCAATTCATCCGGTTTGTATCCCTGACTTTGCCAAACATAGACATCCGTCAGGGAAGTCGGGGAATGATACACCTGCTGCCGGGTATTTTGAATATTGTTCGAAAGATCAGTATACGAAAAGCCCAGGTTAAAACCTTTCCAATCACTTTTTTCATCCTTCACGTACCCTGACAGTACCCCTCCTACCGTTCCGATCAGATAAGAAGTTTTCCTTGCAGTCAGCTCCCCGGATTCATTCCCGGAGAAATTCAATACCGAAGTATAGGTAACACTAGATTTACGGAAAACCCCGACAGCGGCAGGATTCAGATTCCAGGAAGAAATATCTCCTCCCAAAGCTCCGAAAGCACCGCCCATAGCAGCTGCCCGAGCC
>OGEU01002481.1_pt1 | contig 13160 bp, 14 predicted proteins | sample 1570651 | NCBI WGS metagenome assembly OGEU01 (sample SAMEA2582129, study PRJEB24529) | metagenome | biome: Human gut stool | place: China | collected 2011 | reverse complement strand
TTGCTCAAAGGGGCGTTATATTCATAACACGGTACCACCCTAATTGGGACTCGTTGCGGGTATAACGGAACCACCGTCGATGACTACTGCTGCATTCGCCACCAAAGCTCACGGGAGAGTGTCAGCGTACAACCTCTATTGCCTCGCACCAACCGGCAACTCTCTGAAAGCAGGATTTGTAAACCTTTATACCCATTCATAGCTTGTTTTTAAGATATAAGGGTATTGTACTGTATTCTATAGAGTTATGTCAATTAAAATAAAATGAATATACTGTATTCTAATATTTATCTATATATCTCTCTTTATCAATCCTTCTAGAAACGTATATATGTACGGTGTATAATCTAGTTGTTACTACTCCAATCTGGTAACAGAAAGGAGGTGAGACTATGTTAGACATTTTGATATCCCTTTTAATGTCTGTCATAGCAGGTATAACTTGTCACTATATCTGCAAGTGGCTAGATAGACATTCTCGTTAGTAACTAGCACAATAAAAATAGCAGGGCTGCCACCCTGCTATTTTTTCGTTCATATGAGACTATGTCACATATTGACATCCCTTGTCATATATAGAATAACACTTCACTATATTATAGTCAATGTAGCCTCTACTCAAATACTCTTAAAAGCTTATCCACTCTAAACTCTCAAAATTATTTAGAATTCGTTTATCCATTTTTACCACTTCATTAGATAGCTCTATTCGATTATTAACAAAGGAAATGTCTGTATACCAGTCCTTTAAACTAGCATATACTTCATTTTCCAGATCAATAATTACGGTTTCTATGGGGTCCCAAGTTTTGCATTGTACAGACTCGACCATAACCATACTAGTCCCTATGAAAGTAACATTCCTACCATAAATCCAAAATGGCAATGTCTGTCCCTTTATAGTAATGGAGTATATGGCATCTCCATGAGGTGGTTCCGTTTCATATTGTGCTTTTATTTTGTACTTTTCCATTATCTTGTTGCTAGCATTTTCTATATATGGCAACTTGGAAACTTTGTACTTTTCTGCGTTCATAAGAGCTCCATTATTTTTAATATCAAACACAACAAAGGTTACCTATGTAATCATCATAGTTCTCTTAGCAGTAGTCACTATCATTGCACTAATTAAATAGTACAACGATAAACACCTAACGTATAGAGGAGTGCAGCCCTCTAACACGTTAGGCGCCATCATAATTTTGTTCAGTTTTAGATCAGCCTAACGCCCTAATCACGTTAATGGGCTCTCTTTATATGTATATTATAAGCTAATCATAATTAAAGAAATAGTACAATAAATAACTCAATTTATACCTACACTCTTAATAATTTCCCTAGCCCGGTTAACAGAAATAGGCTCATTAAATAAGAATACATGGTTCTGCCCCTCTTGTTCCCATGATGCTAGATATACGGAGTTATCCACCATTCGATAGGTTACGGTCACGCCATTTACAACCTCTATTTTCTGAGGCACGTAATCCTTATAGTCACCTGCGATATTACCAGATAAAGTTGATACTCGATACTTAATATACTTTGGCATATCATCTACACGGTCAAAGTATTTTCCTTTTAAAAGCTCATGATAGGCATACACGACTTGTAGTACATCATGATCCACAATAGATACATGTACAGGGCGGAGTCCCTCTACCCCAACTGGCAACTGCGGCTTAAAGTTCAAATGTTGCTTAGCCTCATATACAGTATCAAATACCTCTAAAGCTTGCCCCTTCCGAATACTTCTATAATCCTTATCAGTCATACTGCAACTACCAAATCCATCTGGACAAGGAAACTCATTTCGATCACCATAAGGCTGGTCATAAATAGAATTACCATTGAGACGAAAGCGCATCAAGTCATCTGCGGAAGCGACATTGATAGAACCTATAAAAGCTAACACAGCCAATGCACATATAACCTTTTTCATGATATATTCCCCTATAAACAACATGTATTAAGTAAATTATATCACTAAAAGAACAAATGCCTATATAATACTAGTTACAGCATGATTCTAAGTCTATAATAAGCTGATGCCGAAGACACGCCTAAGCAAGATTAACTACTAAAATTCCAATAATCCCTTTTCATCAAACTTAAAGTTTGGCCCCCATGCAACTTCCCAGTAATATCCATCTGGATCAGTAAAATATGCATGATAACCACCCCAAAAAATATCTTGTGGTTCTTTTACAATTCTTCCCCCAGCATTTCGCACTAATTCAATGACACTATCAACATCTTCTTTATGCTCAACATTGTAAGCTAATGTAATTCCTGCAAATCCATCTCCCATTGGAGGATTGCTTTCATCAATATCTTTTGCTAATTGTTCCAAAGGAAATAGTTCAAATTTTGTCCCTGCTGTATCGAAAAATATTGCTGGCGGATTATTTTCTTTACAGTCAGTCTTATATCCCAAACCATCTCTATAAAACTTTATTGATCGTTCCATGTCTCTAACGCCTAAGCATATGCAAGTGATCTTATTCATTACTACCTCCATAGTTTACAATTACATTAATCAGATAAACTTGAATTTGTCAGCTAATAAATTTACTCGCCAATTTGTACACTTGATTTATTTCTTTGCTGTCTAATTTCCAATTATTAAGTTCAGCTTTAATTAATTCAGGAAATTTTTTGCTAATATCTCTTAAAGCATTGCCTACCGATTTTCTGACATATTCGCTGGTATCTTCTTTTAGTGCAGCAATACGCTTAATAGCTTCCTTCGGATTATCTTTAAAATATGGTCTACTCATCCATATTCTTAATCCCTCTATAACGGCTCTCCTCGTATTTGGATTATGATTATCTAACCATTCATCAATAATTGGAAGAGCTTTTTCATACCCGGTCTTTCTGCAAAATTCATCAAATGCCTTTGCTAATACTTCCTGAACTCTCCAATTATCATCTTCAGACACTTCATCTCTCATAAATACCAAAATATCTTTTTTATCTGATAAATATCCAAAAAGAAATACACCGTACATTCTTACTTGATAGATATCAGATTTATAGGCTAAAAATGCCAATTCCTTGATATATTCAGTATCATTAGATTTATAATCGGCCAAGGCTCGTCTTTCTTCCTCTTTGAAGCCATTTTCTATCAAGGAAAACTCTGTTTCTAAACTCCTAATATACGCTTTCAAAGAAACTCACCTCACTTACAAATTCTAATTTGTTTATAACGCTCTGATTCTAGCCTTTACAAAATCAATAAAACTATGTTTTCAATACAGCTACATTGCGCCAATTTTTGGTATTCAGCTTTTATTATTAAATTATATCAAAAAATTTTCTCAGTAATCATCACAAATCTATCACATTTGATAGTATCTATCGCAAATCATTCTACTATTCAAAATTATTGTAGGTGCTATAATGAACTCAACAAAAGGAACAGATGCTCATATGATACTAAATGCACTATTCCAAAACTATAGTTAGTAGTTATATAAAGGAGACTATCATGACACATACACAAGTAAAAGAACTCGTACAAGCTTTATTAGATGCACCTACAAGCAACCCTACAGTAAAAGAATTCGCGCAATCTTGGATCAATGCAGAAGGTAAACCTGAACAAAAAGCACTTACAAAACAGCTAGTATCTGTAGCAGAGCAAAACATTGCTCTTATCGATGAAACAATTGGCTTTGCAGGCTCTGAACTAGCTACACAAATCCTTGGTGCAGAAGGCGCAGCTAACCTATTACAACACGCTAAATCTATCAAAGCACAAGGTGCAGAATTCTGCGACTGCCCTGGATGTGTTGCATGTAAACACGTTATCGATTTGAAAGCGGAAATTGTGTAAAGAAATTAATAAAAACAACAAACGGCTCCTTTTTAAGGAGCCGTTTTCTATATTTTAACTAAATCATATCATTTCATAGTCTTCTGAATCTCTACTATTTAAAAAAAAGTCTTTCATTCAACTTTTACTCTATTTTACTTAATAAGTAAACTTAAACACTATTTATATTTAAAGTCACTATCTATTCTAGACAAATAGCTAACTTATCTTCATTTTTTATAATACTTTCACTACTCTAGTAAGGCTTTACTTATATAATAACAAAATTATTCTAATTACTTCTAGGTTGGTAAAAATTATATATAATTTATTATTATATAAGAAAATGATCTTTAAAGTTGCAATTTCATAACTACGGCTAATACAAACCCCTTTTTAATAAGATTCTTATAGCTTAGACCGAATTTCTTCTACCAATTTATATACTGTAGTACATGGATTCATTTCAGAAGGAACAGTAATGCCATCTCGGACTAATGATATATACCGATTTTTAGCAGTCTTAATAGCACCTTCTTCGCTCCCTACGGTATAAAAACGCTGATATAAATCACTATCAGTCTTATTATATTCATATCCATTCATTTTTTGTCGACAAATCCGCTTTAAACTTTCGCAACAACAAACTGATGTATCAAAAGTTTTCAGTCTTCCTAAATATGCATGAAGCCATATCTCAATACAAGGGTTTGACCAACCAACATGAATATTTAAACTCTCAGCCTTTTCTATAATTTTATCAAAAGTAGTTACTTGGTCTCTATCAAATATAATCCAAGTTTCTCTTAATTGTGGATCGTAACTACTGTCTCTACAAGCTTTACTTATTAATTCTCTAGTTTTAATACCATCTACAACTTTTATTTGCAACTTACTTCTAACTTCATCAGGTAATGACTTATGTAACCCTTCAAAATACGCCCTCTCGGTTCCTTCCGTATCAGTATATATTAAATAATAGCCTAACTCCAAATTACGTCTTTCAATCCGTTCGTGTCGAGGTCTTCTTTTACCTCTATGATCTTGTTTAGCCATAATTATTTCTCCGAAGAAAAGTCCATATCTTTTAATAACGGTATTGCGCCATAATTACCTAATAAATATTGCTTAATATAATTTACATCCTTACGAACTGCTTTTCCTGTTTCTCCCTTAAAATCAATTAAGGAATATAATTCCGAGGCTCCATCAATATCTTTTTCTGCGAACCAAATCTCATCACGTCGTAATAATCGATTAGACATAGGAAGCAAATCATGAGTTGTAAAAATTAACTGTGCATTATTTGTATTAATTTCGGGATTTAAAAATAATAGTAATATATTCCGCATCAACAAAGGATGTAGTCGCGCATTTAGCTCATCAACAAATAATACGGCGCCCTTAGTCAAGACAGATTGAAGCTCTGGATACAAAGCAAACATTTTTTGTGTCCCCGCAGACTCCTCGCCAAGCGATATTTCTACAGATTTATTACTACCTTTTTTTACATGTAGGGTATTAATAGAATATACCTTTCTTTTTTCTTTCTCTTCTTCTTTTTCGTGCTTTGTAATAGAAAACCCCTTTATGCTATCATCAAAAGCACCTAAAAAATTCACTACTTTATTTTGAACATTCTTATCCTCAACAAATCCTTTAGGCATCATCCTGTAGCGAAGTAAAGACTCTATAGGATCTGCGAAATTCGATAAAGAATTATATCCGAACCAGTCTCTTATTAATTTACATTTCTCAATTTTCAACTTAGCTCCAAGAGATACTATTAAAGTTTGTGGTTCTAAAGATATTTTAATATTTTCTTGACTTGCTTTAGGAATCCCAGATAAATCTAGCTCTTCATGAGCTGTGTTTCTATAAAATATAGGTCTATATTCTCTAACAGTTCTAGCTTTAATATTTAACCACTCTTCTTCAATGCCCTGACGGTTCATAGAGAAACCATAATTATAAACTTTTTGTTTATCATCTCCAGGGATTGTAAAATATACCTCAAAAACAGATACCTTATCAACAGATTCTATATCAAATAAAAATGGGTCCTGTTTAATCTTAGCATCAGATTCAATATCTTCATCACCAAAAGAAAAGGAACGCAAGACATATTGAGTCATATACTCAAATGCGTTATATACATTCGACTTACCACTAGCATTAGCACCAAATATAGCCGCTACGGGTAATACTTTTTCACCACCAGATGCCCGTACATGTTCAGGAAATTCAGTGCAAGTTGTTGCTGTTAAATCTAAAATAGCTTCATCCTTAAAGGATCTAAAATTTTTAAAGGAAAACTGAATTAACATAATACTTCCTCCATTCTTACGTCAAGTATACAACGCACACAAAAAAAATACAACCAAATGAGCCAAATGCTCACATGATTGTATTTTTTTAATATTTCTATTATTCAATATACAAAATAAGGGCTTTCGTTTACTCACTTGCTTCTACAAGTGCTTTTGTATAAGGATGTACCGCTTCTTTAAGCCGTTTTGATTCGATGATTTCAACGATGTGTCCGTCTTTCATAACCATGATTCGATCTGTTACGGCTTGTAAAAGTCCTATATCATGGCTGACGAATACGTAGCCAAACGGTTGTTCCCGATGTAATTTTTGTAATAGATCTAATACTAGCTTTTGGTTCACCGCATCAAGGGCTGATGTAGGTTCATCAAAAAGTACTAGTTTTGGATGCATCAACATAATTCGGGCCAGTACAACGCGTTGCAACTGACCACCACTTACTTCATGAGGATACTTTTGAACAATCAATTCCGGTAGATCTACATGTTGAATCCATTTGCATATGTCTTCTTTTGCAGAAGCTACATCCATAAGACCATAGTTGATATACGGCTCCAACATAAATGCTTCTAAGTTCATCCGTGGCGGAATGATTGCCAAAGGATTTTGAAACATCATCTGCATGGATTGATAAATATCCCTATGGTTTTGGATAGATGTAACATCCTCACCGAATAGCCGTACAGTACCTGAAGACGGTTTTTCTAACATTGCAATGAGTCTGAGGAGTGTACTTTTACCTGAACCACTGCCGCCAGCAATGCCTACGCGTTCATTCGGCGCTACAGAGAAAGATACGTCATTTACGGCATGAACCGTATGATGGTGGTTCGTATATTGTTTACATACATGCTCAACTTGAATCATACTACACCACTTTCATTACGGAATCTAACAATACATGGGTATACTCAGCTTTTGGCTGGTTTATAACCGCTTCGGTAGGTCCTACCTCAACGAGCTGACCTTTATTCATGACGCCAATGCTATTTGCAATGCGTGCTGCAGCCTTGATGTTATGCGTTACGATGACTACTGTTGCACCAAGGGCTTGCGTCACTTCTCGCAATAGGTCCAACACAGAAGCTTGTACGAGTATATCTAAGGCGCTAGTCGGTTCATCGGCAAATACGATGTTTGGCTTTAGGATAAGGCTCAAAGCTATCGCTAATCGCTGCTGCATACCACCGCTCAACTGGAATGGATAAGACTGTAAGATACGGTCTCCTCCATCGAGATGAACGAGATCAAGCATATCGATAATGCGGCTAGCATCATAGCTTTCGCCATGAGCACGGAACAGATCCTTGAAGTGATTTTCTACGGTCCGATTCGGATTTAGATAGGCACTAGGATTTTGAAATATCATAGAAATTTCTGTACCACGCAATTGGCGCCAATCTCCATCACTCAAGGTAGAAATGTCGATGCCATTTAACAAGATTTGACCTGCTATAGTCGCTTGTTTCAACATGCCAAAGGCGGCACGGACCAGCGTAGATTTACCAGACCCACTTTCACCAACGATGGCAAAGACCTCACCATTAGGCACGGAGAAGGATACATCGCGTACCGCTTGCTCCGCACCGTATGAAATTGTAACCTTATCAAATACGATACAATCAGATTTATTCAATAGTAGAATCCTTTGTTAATAAGTAGTAATCGATAGGATGTACTGGCACATTTTTAACCTTAGATGTGGATACTACAGTTGCACTTGGATACAACAAGTAAATATCTGCTACGTCATCAACCAAGATTTGTTGAGCCTGTTTAGCAATGTTAGAGCGTTCGTTTTGATCAAATGTTACGGACAATTGGTCGATCAACGCATCTACTTGAGGGTTAGAATAAGCGCCAACATTTGCTTTTGCACCGGATTTATAGAACAAGCTGAGGAACCAGTAAGGGTCGTTTGTAGACATGGTGATAACATTACGTTCTACCAAGTCAAAACCGTTGGTACCAAGTGTATCCACTTCGTCAGGGCTTTGTAGTTTTTTAAGCGTTACATTAATGCCTGCTTGTTTCAATTCTTGTTGAATTTCTTCGTACATGCTTGTGTCTTTACCCCATACAGCTAGTGTTAGAGATAACTCTTTACCATCTTTCGCATACACGCCGTTTGCATTTTTAGCATAACCAGCTTGCGTTAAGATTTGGTCAGCTTTAGCCACATCAGTTGTCGCTTTATTAGCAATTGTGTCATAGCCTAAGTTAGCAGATGGTGGGAATGGTGCCGCACCTGGTGTAGAACCGTTACCGATAATTTTTGCCATAGAATCATAATTAATAATATGAGCAACAGCATTACGTACAGCTTTGTCATGTAATGGAGATGCTGCAGTTTGGTTCATTTTTAACATAAAAACACGTACGCCAGCGATGTCTTGAATATTGAAACCATCTTTAAACAAGCTGCGGTTAGCAGAATCTACTTTTTGAATTACGTCTACGTCTTTAGATTGCAACGCCATAGCGCGTTTGTTATTGTCTTCGATGTCTTTCACTGTTACAGTATCAAGGCCTGGCTTGCCGTCCCAGTAATCTGCAAAGGCTTCTAGCTCAATAGTTTCACCCTTTGTGAAAGATTTAATTTTGTAAGGACCTGTAAGAATAGGTTTTGTCGCTACGTCTTTAAGATCTGCAGTGTCCATGATGACAAATGCAGGTTCAGTTAAGCTAGACAACAAGGAACCATTAGGTTCTGTCGTTTTGATAATCAAGTTTTGACCATCTACAGTGATAGACTCAATCTTAACAGCTTTTGCAGAACGAGCACTTTGTTTCATAGTGTACTCGATAGACTCTTTTACCTTTTGTGGTGTCATAGGTGTGCCATTTTGGAATTTAACATTTTCACGAATGTGGAACTTCCATGTAGTAGGGTCCACATTTTCCCAAGAATCCGCCAATTGTGGGGTGAATTTCATGTCTGGTGTTACAGTTGCCAATGTTTCACCGGCACCGATACGTGTCAACGTCCATGCATCCCACTCATGAGTTGGATCTAATGTTTCACCAAACCAATACAGGCCAACATTCATGTGTTTTCCTTGTTTGCCTTGTTGAGCGGTATTACTGCCACAACCTGTCAAGAGGGCTACCATAGACAACATGGCTAAACATACTAATAACCAACGTTTCATAATTTCTCCTTTAAAAATACAGCGCCTGCTAGGGCTTTCACAATAAAAATCTATACACAGCGCGGTTACTGAGAGACATCGAGTGCATCGCGTAACGCATCGCCAATATAGTTAAATAAGACAACGGTAATGAAAATGGCAAACCCTGGATATATGAGTAGCCACGGCGCCGTTTGTAAAAAATCTCGAGAACTTAATAAGATTGTGCCCCATTCTGGATCTGGTGGTTGCACGCCGATACCAATGAGTGAGAAACTTGCAACCAAGATGATAGCGGCGCCGCGATGTTGAATAATAACAATCAAGAGCGGTGGCAGTACATTTGGTAACATATAGCGCCACAGGATACGCAGATTAGATGCGCCCGACATACGAGCAAAGGTAATATACTCCGCATGACGCTCGATTTGTACGAGACCTCGCGTGATGCGCGCATACTCTGCCCATTTTGTAATACACAGCGAAATAATGACATTCGGAATGCTAGGCCCCATGATACCGATGAACGCAATAGCAATCACCATATTCGGGAATCCTAGGACCAAATCGATTAAGCGGGATAGCCAGCGGTCGATACGAGGCGTAGAAAATCCTGCAAGGCCACCGATGACGATGCCGATAGCGCCACTAATACCAATAATAGTGAAAGCAATCCCTAAAGATGCTTTACCACCATAGAGAATACGAGACCACACATCACGGCCCAATTGGTCAGTCCCCAATAAATGGGTACTACTGATATCTTGTAAACGGTCGGGGATACTAGTTGTTTCAGGGTCAAAGGGTGCTATATAGGGAGCGCATAAAAATAATACAATCCATAGAGTAGCTAAGCACAACATAAGATATAAGGTATACGGCTTTTGTCTATTCATAAGAGCCTCCTTGTATAGCGGCCCTGCGTTTTGGATTTAGCCAATAACTCAATGCATCAATGATGATATTGATAATAATAAACACCATCGTAATCCAAATGATATAGCCTTGCATCAATACAAAGTCGCGAGCCATAATACCTTGTACCATCATATAGCCAATGCCCTTAATGGCGAATACCGTCTCAATAACAGCAGATCCTCCAAGCATAGCGCCCATCGTTACGCCCATCATAGGGAGTAACATGAGCCCTACATGTGGGAAGATATATCGGATATATACCATCCACTCCGGCAAGCCCAGGGCACGTGCACCTTGTACAAAGGGGCGTCGAGACACCTCTAAAATAGCATTCCGTAAGCGACGGATATATAATCCACATAACCATAAAGCCAATGTCACAGCTGGCAAAATATACGCAGAGAAACCATTTGTATTCGTAACTGATACAAGCTGCAATTTAACGCCAAATAAGTACAACAATAATAGGCCAACCCAGAAACTAGGGATGGCCAAGGCTAAAAATGTCAATAGACGAACGCCATGATCCACCCAAGAATTTTGATACGTTGCAGACAGCATTCCTAGAGGAATAGTTACAATAATCCCCATAATAAGTGACAATGAGACGAGACCCAATGTATTAGGCAACGCCCCTGATAGCAAGGTTGCTACAGGCATCGAATATAGGATAGATTCCCCAAAATCACCACGTATAATTTGACTAAGCCAACGCATATATTGTTGCCACCACGGATCATTGAGACCTAACTGTTCCCGTAATTGAGCGACTAGTACAGGATCAGGCGTAGCTCCCACGAGGTTAAACTTCATCGACACAGGATCGATGGGCGATAATTTAATCAATACGAATGTACCGATGGTAACAACTAATAAAATACCAACTATACTCACCAAACGCTGTAGTAGTAATCGATACAATCCATCACCTGCCTTCTTAACATAAAATAACTATATTTCTATTCTATCAATGCTCTGTATATATATGTATACCCATAGAGGTATATTAGACTGATTATCATTATGAAAGTTTTGCATACCAACAAAAACGGCCCCTCATATGAGGAGCCGCTTCTTATATAACCCTTACAAAGTCCATGCGAGTGTTTCACTACATCCCGCATGCCTATCCCACTAGGCTGAACCTTTTATTTTGTATGTAGTTTAGGTGCTACTGTATTTGCGATAATTGCTTTAGCCATATCACGAGTTACAGGGCGTTCAAAATACATCGCATGAGTTTGGCCATCTTTCGTCCAACCTGTGAGATATACCATTTTTTCGCCACCTTTGAAAGTAACCTTTGTACCGTTTACTTTTTCTGTAGCTGTTACACGATAATCCTTATGATCACCACTAATATCACCTTTTGTAGTTCCTACGCGATACACGATACGTTTACCTGCCGCTTGGTTACGAGTCGCATCCTCACCAGCTTGGTATACATAAACTACTTGTAATACATCTTTTTCGATAGTGCTGACAGACTCAATATTGTAGCCTACAGGCAATACCTTAGGCAATTGAGGTGTAATATTCATATATTTAGCAGCTTCATCAATAGTGCTAAACTCATGAATAGGATTTGGCATGCCAACCATAGGCGCTGACTGTTCTGCTACCATAGGTTTAGCTGGATCTGGTTTTACATCAAGAGTACCTTGTGCACCAGCAACAGTGTAAGAACCTACACAAGCACAAGCAACTGCCATTAATACAAATTTTTTAACCATGGGTATAATCTCCCTTCACGTAACATAAAAATTATTAAAAACACATTTATTTTGTATGTGATTTTTCTTCAACAATATTACGAATCATAGCCTTCGCCATATCTCGCGTAACGGGATGCTGAAACTCTAACGAGTGATTCTGCCCATCTTTCATCCACAATGCAAGATTGACCATTTTGTCACTGCCTTTGAAAGTAACTTTTGTTCCATCTACACGTTCAGTTTCTATCACCTTATGAATCTTACGGTCACCACTAATATCACCAGTTAACTTAGATGAACGATATATAATCAGTGCACCACCAGCTTTGTTGTAATATGGCTCCGCACCAGGTTCATAGACATAAACAACTTGTAATATATCTTTCTCTAAGGTTATGACAGATTGAATATTAAAGCCTACAGGTAACAGCTTTGGCATCTGTGGTGTTATATTCATATAGTCCGCTGCTTCTTTAACTGTGGTAAACACATGTACAGGACTTGGCATAATAAAATTGGGTTCTGCAGGTTCAACTGAGATTCCACCAGTCATAGGCATGGAATCGCCTCCATTGGATGGATTATGAGCATTAGTAATGCTATAGGAACCAATAGTTGCCCATGCTAAAGAAGCCACTAATAATATCTTTATCCTTGTTGTCATAACAACAATCTCCGAAAATAAGTTTTGTAAAATTATATTTATCAAAATGCACTCAACAAGTATACCCTAATTGATATAGGATTTCAAGTAACTATTTCTTATGCACCATAAATCCAGCTGCTTGTTGGTTCGCCATGATGGTTACATCAGAGATTTGCAAGCGTTTAGGTTGGTTTGTTACATACAATACTACATCGGCTACGTCTTCTGGTTGAACAGCCTCAATACCAGCATATACAGATTTTGCTCGTTCCGCATCACCGTGGAAGCGTACTTCACTAAATGGTGTTTCTACGATACCTGGTTGAATAGTTGTAACCTTAATATCTGTAGCAATCGTATCCATGCGAATACCATCGCTCAATGTCTTAACAGCGGCCTTTGTAGCGCAGTAAACAGCGCCGCCTGGATATGCATAAATACCAGCCGTAGAGCCCATATTTACAATATGACCTTCATTTTTATCAATCATGAAAGGCAATACCGCTTTTGTTACATATAAAAGGCCTTTCACATTGGTATCAATCATAGTCACCGCATCATCAACAGTACTATCTTGGAAAGGATCAAGCCCTTGTGCA
>OGEU01002475.1_pt1 | contig 13176 bp, 10 predicted proteins | sample 1570651 | NCBI WGS metagenome assembly OGEU01 (sample SAMEA2582129, study PRJEB24529) | metagenome | biome: Human gut stool | place: China | collected 2011 | reverse complement strand
TGAAAAGAAATTTCTGGAGAGAGAAGGATGGCTTACAGTACTATTATGATGCAGACGGTCACTTAAGCATGAATATAGGATTGCTGCTCCATGGCTACTGGCATTATTTTGATGCCAGTGGAGTAATGAAGCAGAATTATTGGAGAGAGAAAGATGGTCAGTTGTATTATTATGATGCAGACGGACATATGTATCAAAATGCCGGAGCACAGATCGATGGCTATTGGTACTATTTTGATGCCAATGGAGTCATGAAAAGAAATTTCTGGAGAGAGAAGGATGGCTTACAGTACTATTATGATGCAGATGGACACTTAAGCATGAATATAGGATTGCTGCTCCATGGTTACTGGCATTATTTTGATCAGAATGGAGTTATGAAGATAAATTACTGGCGTCAGAAAAATGGACAGCGGTATTATTATGATGCAGATGGACATATGTATCAGAATCAGGGCGTTGAGATTGGCGGTTACTGGTATTATTTTGACAACGATGGCATAATGAAGGCAAATTTCTGGAGAAAGAAAGATGGAGACAGATACTATTATGATGCTAATGGTCATCTGGTAACGAACAGGACGATGGTGATCAATGGTGTTACTTATAGATTTTCCAGTAGCGGAAAGGTAATCTGACTATGAAAATAGGAATTGTGACAGTAGAAAAATCAGCGAATGTAGGGTCTTTTCTGCAGGCGTATGCCCTGCAAAAGGTACTGGAAGCATGGGGGCATGAGGTGTATTTCGTATCAGCAGGGCAGGAAAGCTTTTTTAAAAGAGAATATTGCTGGTTTATACCTAAGAGAGGAAATTTGAAATATCCAGTCAAATTCATCAAAAGAAATCTGGACGGATTAAAAAAATATAAGCTCTTTGCTCAGGATCATAAAAAATTAAAGACCTGGGATAAAAAAGAAAAATTAGATCTTTTTATTTTGGGCAGTGACGAAATCTGGAATGTTCAAAGAAAAATTTTTCAGAATCCGATTTATTATGGAAAAGATCTTTCTCCGGTCATTTCCTATGCGGTCAGTGTCGGAGACTCAGAAGGAAAGGATTTTCTTCCTTTTCATGAGGTGACAGAGTGCATCAGAAAAATAGAATTTCTGTCAGTGAGGGATGAAAAAAGCTGTGAAGCAGTGAAAAGAATAACCGGAAAATACCCGGAAAAAGTATGTGATCCTACATTTTTACTGGACACAGAGGCATATACAGAGCCTTATGAGGACATTTATCTGAAAGAGAACCGTTATATACTGGTCTACTTTTATAATGGTTCCATTTCTGTGGAAATAAAGAAAAAGATTCGTGAGTATGCTCATGCGAAAGGACTGAAAGTAGTCTCAGCTGCATTGTATAATGACTGGTGTGATTATCATGTAACGTGCAGACCGACACAATATAATGATATAGTAAGAAGAGCGGAGTATGTGATCACAGGGACATTTCATGGAAATGTATTTGCAATACAGAACAGAAAAAGGTTTATCACAATTCCTTTATCTGAAAAGGTGAGAGATTTGATCTGTAATTTTGGATTGCAGGACAGAATCCTGGAGTTAGATGATCTGTCAGGGGAAACTATGGAAGCAATCCTGGAACATCAGAATATGGATTATGAAAAAATAGGAAAAAAAATTCAGAAGATGCGACAGTCATCTCTGGAATTTTTAAAAAATGCATTGGAGAATTATGATAGCTCAGATATGTGAAGAATCAAAATGCACAGGGTGCCTTGCGTGTATGAATCTTTGCCCGTGTGGGGCAATAACCTGTCAGGAAAGAGAAGATGGAAATGTAATTCCGCAGATTGATCCTGAAAAATGCATAGAGTGCCATCGTTGTGTCCAGGGATGCCCGGAGAATCATGTGAAAGAAAAGCATGAGCCAAGGCAATGTTACGCTACATGGCAAAAAGACAGGAAAGAAAGAAAGTACAGTGCATCAGGAGGAATTGCATTCGGTTTTTATAAAAGATGGATACAGAATGCAGGGATTGTGTATGGTGCTGCCTTTAATGAAAAAGGGATCCTAACCCAGCAGAAAGCAGAGACCCTGGAAGAGGCAAGAAAATTCAGAGGTTCAAAATATGTACAGAGTTACAATGGATTCAGTTATTCTGAGATAGGAAAAGAACTGAAAAAAGGGAAAAAAGTACTTTTTATCGGAACACCCTGCCAGATTGCCGGATTAAAAGCTTATATGGGAAAAGCTTCAGACGCACTGGTGACGATAGATCTGATCTGTCACGGGACTCCTCCGATGAGTTATCTGGAAGAGTATATTAAGGAGATAGCAGGAGCAGAAAAAGTGGATCGTGTCTCATTTCGTGGCGAAAAAGATTACCATATGGTTTTTTATAGTCAGGATCGAGTAGTGTATTCGCAACGTTTCCGTAAGGATTTGTATTATACGGCATATTTGCAGGGAATTATCCACAGAGAAAATTGTTATAAATGTGAATATGCAGACAAAAGGAGAATTTCGGATCTGACAATTGGTGATTTTTGGGGGATTGACAGAAAATCTTTAAAAGTTCCATATAAGGGGAAAATTTCAGTCGTGCTGGTGAACAGTGAAAAGGGCAGAAAGTTTTGGGATCTTGTAAAAGATGAATTTATTTACGAAGAGCGTTCGCTTGAAGAGGCTGTCAAAGGGAATGTCCCACTTCAAAGACCGGCCGCACTTCCGAAGGATCGGATGAAATTCATTGAAGTTTACAAGGAAAAAGGCTTTATGTCTGCTGTAAAGACGCCAGGTGTACAAAAGGCGATAGAAGAGGCAAAAGTCAAAGATAATTTATTTTACCGGATTTTGGGAAAAATAAAAAGGAGATTCAGATAAATGATCAGTATAAAGCGACCCTATATTGAAAATGAAAATGGAAAAAGTCGTTTGTGTGCAGAGATTGCAATTGCTCCGGAGATTTATGAAAAGTGGAAAAAGCAGATTGGAAGCCGCAGAGAATATGCGGGATATGAAAAAGCGTACAGTTACGGGAAAGATAAATTTCAATTATGGTATGAAGTAGAAGACCGGTCAGAGCAGATCCTCTGCCAGGAACGAACAGATGCATTTGTAGTTGCAGTGTTGTATTTTGCGATGGTAACAGGTGAGGACATTGAATATGAAGGTGTTTTATCGAATGAGTTATATCATAATCTGAATACGAATCTGATCCCGATGCATTGCAATGAAAGAAGTGGGTTGAAACCGATTCGGATCATCGGGAGAACAGAAAGCAGGAAAATAGAAAGTCTTGATAAAAATGGTACAGGTGTAAGTCGCGGGGTTGATTCATTTGATACGATTTTCACCTATCTTGCTGAGAACATGGATGCAGAGCACAGATTAAACTGCCTTACTGTCTTTAATGTGGGATCCTACAATAATATGCCAGATCTGCGGGCGAGAAAAACCGGGATGATGACGCTTGATGAATATAACGAAAAAGCAGAAAATTTTTTCTCCCATGATGTTGAGAAGGGCAGGCAGATAGCAAAGGAACTTGGAACAGATTTTATTGCAGTAAATTCCAATATTAACAGTCTTTATCAGGGAGTTTTTCTGGAGTTACACGGCTATTCAAATAGCTCGGCTGTACTTGCAGTTCAGAAGTTGTTTTCCCATTATTATTATTCATCTGCAGGTGAACCTGAGAAAGCCAGATGGGGAGTTGAAGAAGATGCATCGGATAATGTGCAGTTCTTTTCGACGGAAAGTCTCCAATTCTATCTGGCACGTGAAAATGTGACAAGAATTGAAAAAATACAGCATATATCGCAGCATGAGACAGGAAGAAAAAGATTGCATGTCTGCTGCGATGAGACAGAGAACTGTGGTAAATGTGGGAAATGTTTCAGGACGCTGCTTATTTTGGAACTGATTGGAAAGCAGCCTGAATTTAAGGAAAGCTTCAAGGATACATCCGCCTATGAGAAAAAAGGATGGAAAAAATATGTCTGGATTTTAGATAAAAAAGATCAGGATTTTTTCGCAAAGGATATTTATGAATATATAAAAAGGGAAAAAATGAAAATTCCAATGATAGCAAAAGCCTATCATTATACATTACCTGTAAGAAAGGTGATTCATGCAATCAGAGGAGACTGGAAAGGATAGAGGATGTCTAAGTCTAGGGTAGTAAATTCAGCAGTTAATACGATATTTAATTTTTCAGTAAAATTATTTGATTTTGGAATAAAATTTGTATTACGTACAGTATTTATTTATACACTCGGAATGCAATATGTAGGAGTGTCGGGCCTGTTTACGGATATTTTATCAGTTTTGTCTTTCGTTGAGCTGGGGATAGGCAGTGCGATCACTTATGCGTTATATAAACCACTGGCAGAGAATGATGAAGAGAAGCTCGGCAAATTGATGCATTTTTACAAATGGGCATACCGGATCGTTGCACTGGTGATTCTGATCTGCGGTCTGCTTGTTGTTCCATTTTTATCGAAAATTGTTACCAATGTGCCGGATATTAAAGAAAGTATTACGATTATTTATATTCTTTATTTATCTAATACGGTCTGTTCGTATTTACTGATCTATCGTTCTACAATTTTATCTGCGAGCCAGAAGCAATATGAAATATCAAAAATTTCAATCTGCATTTCGATGATCAAGTGTACGATTGAAAGTATTTTACTGGTAGTTTTTAAGAATTTTATTTTCTATCTGCTGCTGGAAATTTTATTTTCTGTCAGTCAGAATATCTGGATTTCGATAAAGGCAGAAAAATTATATCCAAATGCTTTTCAGAAGAGTAGTGGGAGACTAAGCAAAGCTGAGATCAAAAAGCTTTTTAAGGATATCAAGGCACTTTTTCTGTATAAAGTTTCAAATGTAGTTCTGAATGGAACAGACAGTGTGATCGTGTCTTCATTTCTTGGAACCGGAATGGTCGGTATATTAGCCAATTATAATATGATCGTAAAGAATATATATAATCTTGTGCTTCAGGTATTTACTTCTACTTCTGCCAGTATCGGAAATCTTGCAGCAACAGAGGATGGAAAGAAGCAGTTTAAAGTCTTTAACGCCATGCAGTTGATGTGCTTCTGGATTTTTGGGTTATGCACTACAGTATTATATGTAAATGTAAATACATTTATGAAAATCTGGGCAGGAAAAGAAAATTTATTTGGAACAGCTACAGTACTGGTTCTTATTATTGATTTTTATCTAACCGGGATGATGAGTACAGTCAGCCATTTCAGAACGTCCAATGGTCTGTTCGTACAGGGACAGTATCGTCCATTGATCATGTCGATCATCAATATTGTAGTGTCGGTGTTTCTTGTGAAAAAAATTGGAATTACAGGAGTGATTTTGGGAACTGTAATATCCAGACTGCTGACTCAGATATGGTATGATCCGTATCTGATCTATAAATATGTATTTAAACATTCATTTTCGCATTATCTGAGGCAGATTACGATATATACTGCAAGTACAGCAGTAAGCTGCCTGATATGTATTGAATTCAGAAATATGCTGATGATCCGGAACAGTTGGATCGATCTTATTGTAAACGGAATTTTTAATGTGATAGTTTTTAATGGAATTTTTCTTTTAATTTATGGAAGAAGTGCGGAATTTGTCTACTTAAAGAATATAGGAATAAATTTATCAGGGATGATTGTGAGGAAAATAAAAAGGAGATAAATCAAAATGAAAAATAAGGCAGTAATTTTTATGATGTCGATGGTACTTGCGATGGGGAGTGCAGTGCCAGCCCATGCAGATACAGAGATTTCGGAGAACAAGGATCTTGCAGAAAATGGACAAGGAGTTTCTGAGTATGCGAATGGCTGGGTAACAGGTGACAATGACACATTTTTTTATATTGACGGAATAAAGCTTTATGATGCCGGATGTGAAATTGACGGTTACTGGTACTATTTTGATGCAACAGGTGCAATGCAGAAAAATTACTGGAGAGAAAAAAATGGGGAATGGTATTATTATGATGCGAATGGGCATCTAGTAATGAACCAGGAGATGGATATTAATGGAAGACATTATAAATTTACAGAAAATGGTGCAATTTATAGAGGATGGTATACAGATGGAACAGATACTTACTATTATGAGACAAATGGAAGCCGTTCAGAAGATACCGGAAAGCAGATAGATGGTTACTGGTATTATTTCCAGAAAGATGGAAAAATGCTGTATTCTGACTGGAGAGAGAAAGATACCGGATATTATTATTATGATGATCGGGGGCATCTGATCCTGAATGCAGGGATACAATTTAATGGTTACTGGTATTATCTGGATGGAAGTGGAAGACGTTATGAATCTCAGTTCCGTCAGAAAGGTGCAGACTGGTACTATTATGATGAGGAAGGTCATTTGGTGATGGATCGGGATTTGAAGATTGGAGGATACCGGTATATTTTCCAGAGCAACGGAGCAGCATATCGTGGATTGAAGACAGAGAATGAAAAAGTGATCGGCTTTACGCCGATGGGTCGACAGGCATTTGATGATAGTGTGCAAGATGGAACTGACTGGTATTATTTTGATGCTTCAGGTGATATGAAGAAAGATTACTGGCGTACAAAAGCGGGTGAAAAATACTATTATCAGGCGGATGGAAAACTTGCAAGAAATAAGGGTCTGGAGATTGATGGTATCTGGTATTATTTTGCAGATAGTGGAAAAATGTATACAGGCTGGAGAGAGAAGGATGGTAATCGCTACTATTATAACAGTTATGGATATTTGATTACAAATGATACAGTGATAATTGATGGAGTGAATTGCCGATTTGATACTTCCGGAAGACTGCTTAATGATGTTCCGGCTAAAATAGCGGAAATTTGTACTTATACATGGGTTCCATACCGCTGGGGCGGAGCAACAACCGGTGGATGGGACTGTAGTGGATTTACGCAGTGGGCTATGGCTCAGCTTGGTGTGTCAGTTCCGAGACTCGCTCATGAGCAGGCACAGGGAGGAACCTGGATCGATCCATGGGATATAAGTCAGTGGAAGCCGGGAGATCTGGTATGCTATACAGAAGGAAGTGGAGTCTCTCATATGGCATTATATATAGGGAATAACCAGATCATCCATGCATTAAGTCCAAAATACGGAACTATTATTCATGACGTGGATTATTATGAAAAATGGGACAGAGGAACCTGGAGAGTAGCTGTCAAGAGATATCTGTAAAGAAGATCTGCAAAAAGGAAGGAATCAGGCGATGAGAGAATTATTGTCAGTGATTGTTCCATGCTATAATGAAGGAGCAGTGATTGAGCGGACTGCAAAGGCAATCGTGGATACGTGTACGGGCAGGGCATTTGATTTTGAAATTATTTTTGTAAATGATGGAAGTAAGGATGATACGTTAGCTTTCCTGAAAAAACTTGCCGGAAGGTCAGAAAAAATAAAATACATTTCTTTTAGCAGGAACTTTGGAAAAGAGGCAGCAATGCTTTCCGGGCTGGAACATTGCAAGGGAAGTTGTGCAGTGATCATGGATGCGGATCTGCAGCATCCGCCGGAGCTGATCGTGCAGATGTACGAGAAATATCAGGAGGGATATGACCAGGTCATTGCGAAAAGGAACAGAAAAGGCGATTCGAGATTATCAATTGTTTTTGCAAAATTGTATTATAAGCTGGCGAACAAACTGGTGAATGTAGAAATGGTCGATGGAGCAGGTGATTTCAGGCTTTTATCCAGACGCACGATTCATGCGTTGTTGGAACTGAAGGAGAATAACCGGTTTTCAAAGGGATTATTTTCGTGGGTCGGCTTTAATCAGATCTACATCGAATACGAGAATCAGGAGCGTGCAGGAGGAAACAGCAAGTGGTCCTTTAAATCGCTTCTGTCATATGGAGTAGATGGGATTTTATCATTTAATAACCAGCCATTGCGGATCTGCATTTATCTTGGAGGGATTTTTATGGGGATCAGTATCCTTTATCTGCTGTATCTGCTGATAGAGATCCTGCTTCATGGGATCGATGCACCGGGATATTTTACGACGATCCTTCTAATCACGACGTTGGGAGGAATCCAGCTTTTTTCTATTGGTGTCATTGGAGAGTATATTGGAAGAATTTATTTTGAAGTAAAGAAAAGACCGGTTTATCTGATCCAGGAGACCAATATAAAAGAAGAAAGTGAGTCAGAATAATAGAAAAAGAAAGACGGGAAAAAGAAAATGAAGACGCTCAGAAAAATGAATGGGAACAAGTATTTATTTTACCTGCTTGTGGCAGGAATTTTTGGCATCATGTTCCTTCTGAACCATTATACCTTTTATGCAGCAGATGACTATTCTTATATGAACAGCTTTGCTACACATAAGAAGATACAGACGGTGTGGGATATTTTTCCATCCATGTATGCACATGCGAAAGGAATGAACGGAAGACTGGTGGCACATTTTTTTGTTCAGCTTTTTTTGCTGTTGCCGTCCGGGATTTTTGATGTGGTGAATGCAGTGATTTTTACCATGCTGATCCTGATTCTATATCGGTATTTATTCTGGAATAAAAAAAGAAATGCACTGGCACTGGTAAGCATTTTTGGTCTGGTCTGGTATTTTGCACCGGCATTTGGACAGACGATGCTCTGGCTGGACGGATCGTGTAATTATCTGTGGGGCTGTACTTTTTCACTTTACTATTTATATCCTTTTATGAAGCTGGCAAAGAATGAAAAAGTAATGGAAGGTAAGATTCAGAAAATTCTGTTTCTTGTTGCCGGATTTGCCATGGGAGATTATCTGGAGACAGCCTCCTTCGGGACAATCGTGCTTGCGGTCTTATTACTGGCATATCACAGGTGGATGAAGAAAGAAAAAATTCCGGTATGGGGAATGGGAAGTGTCTTGACGATGCTGGCAGGATTTCTTTTTATGATGACGGCACCGGGTACATTGAAAAATAAAGTTGCCACATCCGGTCTGCACGGCTATGTGGACAATTTTATCAATGCGATGGATCTTTATGTAGAACATCTGCTTATTTTATTGCTGATCCTGATTGTACTGATCGTATGTTCGGTGATTTTGGAATGGTATAAAAAAACATGGATTGCACTTTTCTTTTTAGCTGCAAGCCTGATTACAAATTTTATGCATACAGTTGCCTCTTATTACCCGGAGCGGAATATGCTTTCATCAGCCCTTTTCCTGATCGTCGGGATCTTGATCATGGTTGAGGAGTTCTGGCACAGAAAAATCGGAATAGCAGTTACCTGCTCCTGCTGGATTCTTCTTGTATTTTTTACTGTTCAGTTTTTCCACGGAAGCTGGGATATTTATAATACCTATGCAAAATGCATGGCGAGAGACAGGCTTGCAAAAGAGCAGATTGCGGCAGGTGAGAAGAATCTGACGCTTCCGGTAGTCATACCGGAGACGGAATATGCAGCATTGAAGGGGCTTGCAGATTTGGATGTGGCCAATCAGTATGTATGGAATAATGCAGCAATGGCTGCGTACTATCAAGTTGAATCGATAATCGGAGTGGCAGAGTAAATGAAAGAGAAGAAACAGAAGTTGATTGATATAACAACAGTGAAATTTTTACTGGTCGGAGTGATCAATACACTGGTTGGAACAGGAACAATGTTTGGATTATATAATTGTCTTGGCTGCAGTTATTGGGTGTCGAGTGCCGGAAATTATATAGTAGGCGGGAGTGTGAGCTAGTTTCTGAACAAGTATTTTACTTTTAAAAATCATCAGAAAAGTGCAAAGACTGTGCTGAAATTTGTTGTGAACATTGCGGGATGTTATCTGGTGGCATATGGACTGGCAAAACCGGTGGCAGCATGGATCTTTTCCGGATTTAGTGTGAAGACTCAGGAAAATATAGCCATGCTGGCGGGAATGTGTATTTTCGTGGGAATGAACTATTTAGGCCAGCGGTTTGTGGTATTCAGAGAAGAGAAAAGTGAATAAAGATCGACTCATGAAAACCTGCTGTTAAGGATTTTTTAATAAAAGCTGAATAGCCAGAATATTGACACTACAGGCAATTTAGTTTATCATAACAAAGATGTATACCAAGAGAAAGGAAGATAAGATGAAAACTGTTAAAAATATTTGTCTGAGTCTGAAGCGGTATTCTTTTTTGCTGGAACAGTTGATCTCCAGAGATTTTAAAGTTAAATATAAAAGATCTGTGCTGGGAGTGCTGTGGAGCTTACTGAATCCGATTCTGATGATGTGCGTTATGGCAATCGTATTTACCAATGTATTCAAGTTCTCGACACCGGGAGTAAATTACCTGACGTATTTGCTGACGGGTCTTGTATTTTTTAATTATTTTAATGAGGCAAGCAACCTTTCGATGAGTTCGGTCGTTGCAAACTTTTCACTGATTAATAAGATCTATATTCCAAAATATATTTTCCCGTTATCAAAGTGTTTATTTGTGGGGATTAATTTCCTGTTGACACTGATTCCTTTGTATGCGGTGATCATCCTGACAGGAACGGGGCTGAATATTTATCATTTTCTGCTTCCGCTTTCCTTTATTTTCTTATTTGTATTTACACTGGGAGTCAGTCTGTTCCTTGCGACAGTTTCAGTATTTCTGAGGGATATGTTCTATATTTATGGAATTATTATACAGATTTTATCTTATATGACCCCAATCATGTATGATATTAATATGTTAGATCCGAGATTGCAGATGGTTCTGAAGCTGAATCCGTTATATCATATTATTACTTTTGCAAGAACGATCATTTTGTATCATCAGATTCCGACGTCCATGGATTTTGCGGCATGTATTATTTCTTCGATCGCAAGTCTGATCATCGGAGCAGTCGTATTTAGAAAGAATCAGGACAAGTTTATTTATTATGTATAAAGAGGTGCAGTATGGACAGCATGATAAAAGTTGAAGATGTCTCGATGAAATTTAATCTTGGCATAGAGAAAAATTTTTCGCTGAAGTTATTTTTCATCAATATGTTTAAGCCGAAAAAGAAAGATGAGAAAAAGGGAAATAAAGATTTCTGGGCATTAAAGCATGTGAATTTTGAAGTGGAACGGGGCGAGGTTGTCGGATTCGTCGGTGGGAACGGTGCAGGAAAAAGTACGCTTCTGAAAGTGGTTTCCGGAGTTATGAAGCCGACAGAAGGAAAGATCACTGTAGCGGGAAATATCTGTCCTATGATCGAGCTGGGAGCAGGATTTGATATGGATCTTACGGCACGTGAGAATATTTATCTGAACGGCTCTATTCTGGGATATTCCAGAGAATTTATCGATCAGAAGTTTGATGAGATCGTTTCATTTTCAGAATTGCAGGACTTTTTGGAAGTTCCGGTGCGGAATTTTTCAAGTGGTATGGTTGCAAGACTTGCATTCTCGATTGCAACACAGGTAGATCCTGAAATTCTGATCGTGGATGAGATCCTGTCGGTAGGAGATCTGAATTTCCAGCAGAAGAGTGAGGCCAAGATGAGAAGTATGATTACTGGTGGTACGACGGTATTATATGTATCACATTCCATTGATTCGATCAGAAGTCTTTGTGACAAGGTAGTGTGGCTGGATCATGGAAAAGTTGTGATGAGCGGGAATACAGAAAAGGTTTGTCAGGCTTATTATGACAGTCAGGTTTCAAAATAATCATAGTATGGTGCGGATCAAAGGAGAAACTGATGATTAAGAAGATGACCGCCGGGACTTTTGGACTGACAGAGTCTGTGATAAAGAATGACTCTTCAGAAAGACTGGTACTTGAAGCGGGAGAAGCCATAGAATTTACAGATCCTGAAACTAAATATTGTAAGATTACTTTCAGAGGAAGCGGAGAAAATGCCGGGGGATACATCAATATTAATAAGTATTACCCGGTCTTAGCCGGTTCTACGGCTGTTATGGAGCTGACGACACCGGTTCGGCTGGAAGTGGAACTTGTGATTTCTGCGGAATCGACATTGAAGTTTGATGAGATTGAAATTGAGGAACTGAGTCAGCCTTATTATCTTGCATCGGAGTGCTCCGGGGCCAAAGATGTACTGGTGGTAGTTCCGAATTATCCATCATTTGCGAATCTGTATTTATGTGCATTTGCACATTCAAGAAATAAAGAATATCAGAAAAAGGGAATCCATATCCAGGTTGCATCCATTCTGGCATCCAACTGGTACGAGATGTCTTATGAGCTGGAGGGAATCCCGGTGCTGCAGGGAAATTACGGAACGTTGAAGCAGCTTTTAGATTCAAGGCAGTATCATGTGATCGTGACTCATTTTGTGGATGAAAATCTGATGTCGATCTATGATGGATATGTTTATCCGCCGGATCAGCTTATTTTTATCTGCCATGGGGCAGAGTCCATTTACAGGTATGTTGAAAATCTGGTAAGACCGTATTTCACAAGACCGCTTATAAGGACAAATTCAGCGGAAGTTTTTGACAGGCGGGATGCGTTCATTAAAAAATACTCACAGATGGATAATGCGGAATGGGTCTTTGTATCAAAGTGGCTGAAAGAGTTTGCGGAAGAGCAGCATCGCCTGAAATTTAAGAACAGCAGTGTGATCAATAATGTGATCAATGAACAGCGATTTCCATATCATGCAAAGAATGCAGAGGACAGGAAAAAGATCATTATTATCAGAAAATTTGACAACTGCATGGTACATTCCCTGGATCTGAGTGTGCGGGCAATCCTTGAATTATCGAGAAAAGAATTTTTCAAAGAACTGAGTTTTGAAATATATGGAGATGGGGATTTTTACGAAGTGCTGACAGAACCGCTCAGGCAGTTTGAAAATGTCCATTTTCACAGAACATTTATTCCGAACGATAAGCTTTCTGAGATTTATAAAGAGCAGGGAATCGCCCTGCTCCCGTCAAGGCATGATGCACATCCGGTATCCATGGGAGAGTGTGCTTCGTCGGGACTGGTCGTGATCGGATCCAGGGTAACGTCCAATGGATATTTTATGCAGGAGGAACGGTTTCATACACTGGCAGATCCGGAAGATCCGCTGGAACTTGCACAGATCATTGAAAGATTGTATTATAATCCGGAAGAGTATCTGAAGATCAGCAGAGAACTTTCAGAGTTTACGAGAGAAAATTTCTGCGTGGAGAAAACTGTAGAGAAAGAGATTGAACTGATCCGGCAGATAGAAATTAACATTGATTATATTCTCATGCTTG
>OGEU01002461.1_pt1 | contig 13224 bp, 8 predicted proteins | sample 1570651 | NCBI WGS metagenome assembly OGEU01 (sample SAMEA2582129, study PRJEB24529) | metagenome | biome: Human gut stool | place: China | collected 2011 | reverse complement strand
TGCCAGTTATCTGAAAAAACCATATCCGAAGGCAAGGATTGTCTATGTAACTCCATGTATTTCGGCTATGTCAGAACTGAGAGATTCAGGAAATGAAGTGGATTATGTGATCACATTGGAAGAGCTGGTGCAATGGATGAAAAAAGAAGGGATTTCCATAACTGAGAAAGAACCTGAGCAGATTGCCTACCGTTCCAGAGAAATCGCCATTGCGGATGGTTTAACAGACCTTCTTGTGGCTGTAAAGGGAATCCGCAGGCTTTCTGTAAGTGGGATGGAGCAGTGCAGGGAGGTTCTGGCAGAACTTCATCCGGAGGATTTTGAAAATTGCTTTCTTGAGATGTATGCATGCAGCGGCGGCTGTGTGGCAGGTCCTTCTTTCCAGATGAAGAGGGGACATTATCTGGCAGACGTTCTGGCAGTGAAGAATGCAGCCTTTGGAAAAGATTTTCACAGAGAACAGGGAGACTATGAACTTCCGGGATTTGAACTGAGAAAGAATTTCGGTTACTGTTCTGCACAGGAACAGGAGGAGGTCTCAGAGGAAGAAATCAGGGATGCTCTGGCGGAAATGGGAAAATTTTCTCCAAAGGATGAATTAAACTGCGGTGCCTGCGGGTACAACACATGCAGGGAAAAGGCAATTGCCATTATCCAGAATAAGGCTGAGGTTGCCATGTGTATTCCATATATGCGGGCAAAACAGGAAAGCTATTCCAATAAAGTCTTTAATGCCATGCCCGGACTTCTGGTAACTGTGGATTATAATCTGAAAATTATTCAGATGAATGAGGCGGCGTCCAAATTGTTTAATATGCCGAAAAAGCGACGCCTGATCGGGAAACCGGTATCGGAGATCATGGATGATTACAGTCTTGCGAGTATACTGGCTTTTGAACGGAATCTGATGCAGGATGAGATTTATCTGGAGGATCAGAAATGTTATCTGGATCGCGTAATGACGAATGATAAAGAAAATAAAATGATCCTCTGCATTATGAAAGATATTACAAAGGAGCGGAAGCATAAAGATCAGATTCATAATGCCCAGATTGAAGCTGCGCGTATGGCAGATAAGCTGGTAGAAGAACAGCTGGATGCATTTTTGGAGCAGGGACTTCTGCCGGAAAAATCCAGAAGTTTTTTACAGGATTCCAGAGAGGAACTTCTGCTGAATCTGAATTACAAAACATTTTACCAGGCATATCTGCAAATGGCAGAAACGCAGATCCGGGAAAATGTCATGAGTGATCAGCAAAGAAGACAATGTGTCAGCGATGCACAAAAATGTATGGAGTACGCACAGACTCTGCAGGAGCTTCAGGAGGCTTATCTGAAATTCTGCGAGAAACTGAACTCAGCGATGTTTGGAAACACCGCTTATGTGAGCAAACCGGTTTCCATGGCGGTGGAATATATCCGGAGAAATTATAAAAATGACATTTCACTGGAAGATATTGCAGAGCATGCACAGGTCAGTTCCCATTATATATGCAGCCTTTTCAAAAAGGAAATCGGAATGAATGTGAGCAAATACGTGATGGAATACAGGATCAGCAAAGCCAAAACCCTTCTGATGACAACGAATATGAAATCATACGAGGTAGCGGTGGAAACTGGCTTTGCCAATGAAAGTTATTTCAGCAGAAGTTTCAAAAAAGTAACCGGATTTTCACCAAGTGACTTCCGCAGGGAAATCTGTGAGATCCAGGGAGAAATTTAGAATGCAGAAGAAAATTTTTTTACAGAAAAACTTTGGCCTGCGTCTGAAAACCCAGTTGGTCATCTTTTTTATGGGTCTTATGACGCTTATGATGAGTTCCGTGATTCTGATTACATACAAAAGGACGGAAGTGGTGCTGGAGGAGCAGTCCGCAGCTCTTACCCAACAGTATTTTGATCAGAGCGAATACAATCTGGTTACTTATGCAAAAGAAATCGACAAGATGCTTCTGTCCCTTTCTCAGATCAACGGGGTCACAGAATATCTGGAAAACGGATGGGAAAATTCCAGTGATGTGATCCTTGAGCTTTCTGAGATCCTAGATTCTGCACGAAAGATAACCAGCAGCTATGAAGAAGTCGAGTCCGTATTTTTCTTTGGAGAAAAGGGCGTGGTTTTTTCTATGACGCCCACGCGAAATGATCTGTATCTGGATCGGGAAATTCCGGCTGCTTATTATGGAAGTCAGATACAAAAAGAGAACACGGATACACCCTGGCGTACCTATTGGGCAGGGGGATATACCGCTGCTGATTTTGATCTTACTTTGAATAATGGGGGACAAATGGATACTACGCCTTATATTACAGTAGCCAGAAGTATCAACTATAACACCAGACATGTAGGAACGGTAATCGTCAATATACGGGAATCCAAATTAAATGAACTGATGCTGCCGGTAGGAGAGACAGAAGGGCATAAAAGTTTTGTGCTGGATGAGAATGGGAAAGTGGTCGTAGATCGTGAAAATCAGTTGCTTGGGAAAACATATGATCTTGCAGATCTCCTGGAAAAAGAAGAAATGGGCGATATGGTGATTGAAGACACACAGATCAACTATCGAAAGGTACAGGGGGAAAAAGGAATGGAATGGACTTTGGTATTTACGGTGCCATTATCTGTTCTTTACGAAAACATCAATGATTTGAGAAAATTGTTTGCCGGAACGTTTGTGATTGCACTGGTGGCAGGAATAGCAGCGGCCGGTTACTTCCTTTACCGTGTTACCAAGCCTTTGGATCAGCTTCGTATCGCCATGAAAAAGATGCAGAAATACGATCTGGGGACTCAGTTGGAGGAGCAGAGCAGAAATGAACTGGGACAGCTGGGAGAACAGTTTGACCAGATGTCACGCAGCATTGAAAAAATGGTCAGCCAGATACAGAATATGGAAGAAGAGAAGAAAAGTCTGGAAGAAAATGTTCTTCAGGCGCAGATCAATCCCCATTTTCTGTTTAACACATTGTCTAACATCAAATATATGGCAATGATTGTAAATTCCAATACCATCGTGGACTGTATTACCGCATTGGGAAATATTTTGTCTCCTATATACAGAAGCGAACAAAAGGAATGGTCTGCTACAGAAGAAATCAGCTATCTTCAAAATTATATCAAGATCATGAATTATCGTTTTGAAGGAAAAATTGATGTGGAATATCAGGTAGAGCAGGAACATGAGGATGCAAAAATACTACGGTTTATCCTGCAGCCCATGCTGGAAAACTCCATTACTCATGGATTTGAAAAAAGAGGTGGAGAAGGCCATATTCTGGTCTGCATGAAAGAAACAGGAGAACTTTGGAATATTACCGTGCAGGATGACGGAGACGGGATGACGAAAGAGGAACTCGGAAAACTTTGCCGTCAGGTTTTTGAAAACGAAGAACCGGAGGAAAAGCACAGGCACATAGGGCTTCGAAATGTTTACCGGCGCATCCAGGTTTATTATGGAGAGCACTACGAAATGCGGATCACCAGCGAAAAGGGTATGGGAACGACGATCTGTGTGCAGTTTCCTACCAGTATACGGACTTCTATGGAAATGGTGGTGCTGAAAGGAGAGGAAAAAGAAGAATAAAAGCAGCTCCAAAGCGTGGTTGAAACAGGCTCTGAAAATGAAATGCGTAATTTTGGAATATAAATCAGAATTTTTCACATGTTTGATACATCCCCCTTTTTGATTTTTTTCTTTCTTGTCAAGAAATGAGTAGATTGTGAATGGAAGTTACCTGGCAGATTTCCTATAATCATCTCAACAAAAGCAAAGAAAAAAGGAAAGGGGGCTTTTCTTTGAAAAGGAAAAACCAGGAAGGAGTAAAACTGTTGCTTCTGTCATTGCCGTTTGTGGCATTTGTGATTGCATTTTGCTATGTGCCATTGTTTGGATGGGCATATGCGTTTACCGATTACCGTACAGGAATGTCCCTGCTTGGCAGTAACTTCGTAGGATTAAAAAATTTTACGGCAATCTGGCAGAACCGGGCAGAACTGATCCGTGTTATGCGAAATACATTCGCACTGAGTCTGATTGGACTTGTGTTTGCACCATTGCCCATGGTGTTTGCAATCCTGATCAATGAGATACGTTCAACGAAATTTAAAAAACTGGTTCAGACGTTTACCACACTTCCCAACTTTATCAGCTGGATCGTCGTATTTACACTTGCGTTTGCCATGTTTTCTTCAGACGGAATGGTAAACAATGCGTTGTCAAAAGCCGGGCTTGCGGCTACGGTCAACCCACTTGGAAATAACGATCACGCATGGATGTTCCAATGGGCACTGGCCACCTGGAAAACCCTTGGCTGGAGCGCAATCATCTATATTGCTTCCATTGCCGGAATCGATCAGGAACTGTACGATGCAGCACAGGTGGATGGCGCCAACCGTTTCCAAAGGATCATGAATGTAACGGTTCCGGGACTGTATCCTACATTTTTTGTACTTTTGCTTCTTCAGATCAGTAACATCCTCAGCAACGGATTTGATCAGTATTTCATCTTTTACAATCCGTTAACGGCAGACAAGCTGGAAGTACTTGATTACTATGTATACAAGATCGGTGTACTTACCAACAATTATCCACAGTCGATCGCACTTGGAATGTTCAAGACAGTGATTTCGGTAGTGCTTTTGTTTGGTGCGAACAAGTTTTCCAAGAAGATCCGCGGCGTATCTATTATTTAAGAGAAGAGGAAAAAAACATGACGAAAAAAAATCTACCTGAAAGTACACATATTAAAAGATCAATAGGCAATAAGGTGGCGGATGTGATCATCTATATCATCCTGGCGTTGTTTATGATCATGTGTATTTATCCATTTTATTACGTTATCATTTATTCCATCAGTGATCCAAATAAAGCAGCATCGGGCTTGTTCCTTCTGCCAAAAGGATTCAGTCTTAATACGTTTAAAGGAATCCTTCTTCTGAACGACATTCCGCTGGCAATGTTGGTCTCGGTGGGAAGAAGTATCATTGGAGCAGTACTTACAATCGTAGGTTCTTCCTTTTTCGCTTATCTGGTCACAAATGAGCATATGATCGGAAGGAAAGTAATCTACCGTATAGCAGTGCTTACCATGTATTTAAATGCCGGTTTGATCCCGTGGTACATGACAATGAAAACCTATCATTTGCAGAACAATTTTCTGCTTTATGTTTTACCGGGGTTTGTAACGGCTTATTATGTGATTCTGATTAAGACATATATCGAATCATTGCCAAGAGAACTGGAAGAATCGGCAATGATCGATGGGGCGGGCATTCTTACCAGATATTCCAGGATTGTGATGCCGCTTTCCAAACCGATCATCGCAACCATTGGTGTTTATGCCATTGTGGGGCAATGGAATGCATGGACCGATAACTATTTTCTGGTTACAGATGCAAAGCTTCAGACCTTACAGATGATCCTGTATAATTATCTGAATCAGGCAAACCGCTTTCAGCAGATGTCAAGTTCCGCAATGGATGCTTCCGCGGCTGCAAGCATGATCACACCAACTTCCGTAAAAATGTGCATTACAGTCATTGTAGTTGTTCCAATCATGTGCGTTTATCCTTTCTTGCAAAGATATTTCGTAAAAGGGATTATGATGGGAGCAGTCAAGGGCTGAAAAAATAAAAATGTCAGGAGGGCATGATATGAAAAAGAAGTATTTAAAAAAGGCGCTGGCAGGGTTACTGGCAGCAGGAATGGTAATAAGTATGGCCGGCTGTGGCGGATCTAATGAATCTGGTTCCGGCGACAGTACAAAAGAAGAAGCAGCAGTGGATGCTGCCGGTTCAGAAGAACCTGTGACGTTAACCGTATGGAATACGGAGGTTCTTACACCCGGCATACAGGATAATGCTGTTGCCAAAGTACTGGAAGAAAAGCTTGGGATAAAATTGGATATTGTGCAGGGAGATTCCCAGAAGTTCTCCGTATTGATGGCAGGAGGAGATCTTCCGGATATCATTTATTCCAACAATGCACAGCAAGGCGTGACCTATTCTTCCCTGATCTCCAGTGGACAGCTGATCGCTCTGGATGATCTCATTGATCAGTATGGAGAAAATATCAAGAAAAATTTCCCGGAACGTCTGGAATATTCCAGAAAATTTGCCAGCAACGGAGAAGATAAGATTTATTTTATTCCGGTTCTGGGTTATTCCAAGGATGAAGAAAATCCGGATATAAGCTATAGCATCGAAAATGTGGGTTTGATGACCAGATGGGACGTATATAAGGCAATCGGATGCCCGGAAATTAAGACCACCGATGATTATCTGAACGTGTTAAAAGAAATGCAGGATTATGCAAATGAAAATGATCTGGCAGATGGAAAATCTATTTATGCCATTAGTGGATGGAGTGACTGGGGTGTGTGGCCGTGGTGGATTGCAAACGTAAGAGAGATGGGTTATCTGGATCTTTCGAATGACGCAATTGCAAACCGTGAGACTGGTGAAGTGGATGTAAACTACAACACAGATGCCTTCTGGGAATCCTTGAAGTTTTACAATAAAGCTTACAATATGGGAATTCTGGATCCGGAAGCCTTTACGATGAAGAACGACCAGTTCTGGGAAAAATGTCAGAATGGACAGGTGCTGATGGCATATGCAAGCTGGCAGACAGAAAGCATCAACAAGACATTGGCAGCAAGCGGACATCCGGATTGGGGATTTGAAAAACTGCCAAGTGACGGTTATCCGTATATTTCCGGTATTACGTCTACAGATGCTCCGATTGGACAGGGAATTGAATATGCGACCGCAATTACAACGAACTGTAAATATCCGGAAAAAGCAATGCAGCTCATTGATTTCTGTAATTCAGAAGAAGGTGCACGCCTGATCTACAGTGGTGTAGAAGGCGAACACTGGGAAATGAAAGACGGAAAAGCCGTTCCGACCGATAAAATGAGGGATCTGATCAAAAATGATACCAATTATACAACTACGACGGGCGTTACCATGTACAACAAGTTGTGCGGTATCCGTGACATTCAGATTTTAAGTGATGGATCTCCGGCAAATGTATTCAGGTCAAATGAAGAAAAAGCGGCGGATATTCCGGAAATTGATAAAGACTACTGTGATTACTATCACGAACAGCTTGGTGGAGATTATCTCTATCCCGGAATGGTTTTACATGACCTGGAGAAGCAGGGAAAGGTAAAAAATCAGTCTGAATACATGTTGTTTACAACGCTTGCCCAGTCACCGAGTGAGGAAACCCAGAACATCCTTGCACAGTGCGACCAGTATATGAATGTGGAGGCTCTAAAAGCGATCATGGCAAAGGACGATGAAGAGTTTGATTCCATTCGCAAAGAAGCAATGTCACAGCTTGATGCAATGAATTTCCAGCAGGCAAGAGAGGAAATCGTAAGTCTGTATGATCAGGCAAAGAAAGACGCAGAGAGTTTTTCACAAGAAAAATAAAACAATAGATGGAAAGAACAGAGTGGAAAGGTCATAAATGGTCTTTCCGCTCTGTGTATAAAGAGATCATCAGGAGGAAGATCAGAATGAAAATATATGTAAACGAACAGGCCAGATTTGGCGGAGACGGAACAATGGAACATCCTTTACAGACGATCGGGGAAGCCGCAAAGCTTGCCAGACCGGGGGACGAGGTGATCGTGGCACCAGGAGTTTATCGTGAGTGGGTGGATCCAAAGAATGCCGGCACCAGAGAGGCCAGAATTATTTACCGCTCCCAGGAAAAAGGGAAAGCGGTGATCACAGGTGCAGAACCGGTGAAAAACTGGGAGAATTATGAAGGAAATGTGTGGGTGGCGCGGATTCCGAACGGGAATTTCGGGGATTATAATCCCTATACAACACTGGTACGTGGAGACTGGTTTATCGCTACCTTTATTGCCCATACCGGCGAAGTTTATCTGAATGGAAAATCCATGTATGAAGTAACCTCTCTGGACAAAGTGATGAAGCCGGAAGTATACAGACTTTCCTGGGATCATGAATTCAGCGTATATACCTGGTATACGGTTCAGGATACGGAAAGGGATGAAACAGTGATCTATGGAAATTTCCAGGGAATAGATCCCAATCAGGAAAATGTAGAGATCAATGTGAGAAGAACCTGTTTTTATCCTTCCGGAGAGCATGTAGATTATATCACATTGTCTGGATTTGTGGTGAAGCAGGCTGCGACCCAGTGGGCACCTCCTACCGCTTATCAGGAAGGGATGATCGGACCGCATTGGTCAAAAGGATGGATTATCGAAGACTGTGAAGTATCGGATTCCAAATGCAGCGGAATTTCACTTGGAAAATATCTCCAGCCGGAAAATGACAACAAGTGGTCTAAGATCAAATTCAAAGATGGAACACAGACGGAGCGGGATTGCATCTGTCAGGCTCAGTACGAAGGCTGGAACAAAGAGAAGATCGGTTCCCATGTGATTCGCCGCTGCAATATTCATGACTGTGGACAGACCGGAATCGTAGGGCATCTTGGTGGTGTATTCTCTGTTATTGAGGATAATCATATTCATCATATCAACAACAAACAAAACCTGGCAGGAGCAGAAATTGGCGGCATTAAAATGCATGCAGCCATTGACGTGATCATCCGCAGAAATCATTTTCATCATTGCACCAGAGGCTTGTGGCTGGACTGGCAGGCGCAGGGAACCCGTGTTACCCAGAATCTGTTCCATGATAATTGCCTTCCGGATGATTACAATACCACTATGGAAAACGGAACGGGAATCGGAGAGGACATTTTCGTGGAAGTTTCCCATGGACCTACATTGATCGATAATAATATTCTGCTTTCTGATTTTGCAATCAAATTCTGCAGCCAGGGAGGCGCTTTTGTACATAACCTGATCGCGGGTTCCATTACGGCAGTGGGAAGAGGGGTAAACAATGGTTCTGTTACGCTTCCATCTCCGCGTTTTACTCCTTATCACAGAGTCCATCAGACGGAAGTTGCCGGATTTATGACCATTCTTCATGGTGATGTTCGATTCTACAATAATATTTTTGTCCAGCAGCCGGTTCGTCCCGGCATTAAGGCGTTTGAAGATTTCAACAAGACCTATGAAGATCAGTGGACGGATCATAATACAACCGTGGGAACCAAACCCTATGATGATTATATGACATGGGAAGAATTTGAAAAGGAATTTGAAGGGTATTGTGGAATGGGCGCACCGGCATCGGATCACTATTATATTCCACTCCCGGTATGGACAGGGGGAAATGTGTTCTTTAACGGAGCAAAGCCGTGCAAAAAGGAGAAGGATTTTGCTGCGGTCAAGGATCCGGTTGAGCTTTCTCTGGTCGAAGAAAATGGAACGTATCATCTGAAAACAAATTTGTATGAGGTTTTGCCCGACATCTCTTGTCAGATGATTTCCACCGGGATTTTGGGAATGGCATTTGAGCCAGAGGAAGCTTTTGAAAATCCCGATGGAACGCCAATCATCATGAATGAAGATATTCTTGGAAGAAAACGGGATTTAAGACCAATTCCGGGTCCGTTTGCACAAAGAGAAGAGGCACAAGAGAAGCTTTTGGGATAAAAGGAGGCATACAATGGAACAAAGGAACATTCACGCAGGATGGACCATGCATGCTGAAGGAAAAGAGGAACGAATTGCAGCGTCCGTTCCGGGAAGTGTGTATCATGATCTTTTACAGGCTGGAAAAATGGAAGATCCTTACTATCGGGATAATGAATTGAAAGCACTGAAGATCATGGAACAGGATTTTGTTTATGAGACTCTGTTTGAGGCAGACGAAAAAATCCGGAAGGAGGAGGTGCAACTTCTTCGTTTTGAGGGAATTGACACTCTGGCAGATATTTATCTAAATGAGGCCCATCTTGCTTATGTAAATAATATGCACAGGATCTGGGAATTTTTGGTGAATGGCTTATTGAAGAAGGGCGAAAACAGCCTGCGGGTGGTTTTTCATTCTCCGACCCGGTATATCAGGGAAATGTATGAGAAAAATCATGTGGAGGGAACTTCTGATGCTATGCGGGGATTTCCGAGTATCCGAAAAGCACACTGTATGTTTGGCTGGGACTGGGGCCCACGACTTCCTGATGTAGGACTCTGGAGAGAAGTAAAGCTTCTGGCCTATTCAGATGCCAGAATTGATTCTGTTTATTTTACACAGGTTCATGAAAAAGAACAGGTAACGCTTCTTGCGGATCTGAAACTGGAACTGGCAGGAAAAAGCAGTGAAAAAGCAGAAAATCTGGAATGGCGGATCCGGATCACAGATCCTGACGGAGAAACCAGCGTCTATCAGAAACCGACCGGAGTACAGGAGGAAAACTCCCAAATAAAGATTCTGATTCAGAATCCAAAGTTATGGTGGCCAAACGGATATGGAGATCAGCCTTTATATCAGGTGCAAACAGAGCTCCTTAAGAATGGACAGGTGATCGATACAGATACAAAGAGAATCGGTCTTCGAACCATGACGGTGAGAAGAGAAAAGGATGCATTTGGAGAATCTTTTGCCCATGCGGTAAACGGAGTTCCTATTTTTGCCATGGGTGGGGATTATATTCCGGAAGACAATATCCTGGCAAGAGTGACACCGGAACGCACCAGAAATCTTCTGATACAGGCAAAGCGCGCTCATTTTAACTGTATCCGGGTATGGGGAGGAGGTTATTATCCTTCTGATTTCTTTTGGGATATTTGTGATGAACTGGGACTGATCGTGTGGGAAGATTTCATGTTTGCCTGCGCAGGATATGATCTGACAGAAGAGTTTGAGGAAAATATCATTGCAGAGTTTAAGGACAATATCAGAAGAATCCGTCACCATGCGTCCCTTGGATTATGGTGCGGCAATAATGAAATGGAAATGTTTACCGAAGCAGGGCTGTGGATCGATCGTCCCAGGCTGAAAAGTGATTATGTGAAAATGTATGAATATATTTTGCCCAAAGTGGTAAAAAAATATGATCCAAATACATTTTATTGGCCGGCAAGTCCATCTTCGGGCGGCGCTTTTGACGAACCAAACAGTGAAAACCGGGGGGATGTTCATTACTGGGATGTATGGCATGGAAACAAGCCCATCACAGAATTTCGGAAATTTTATTTTCGTTATCTTTCCGAATTTGGATTTCAGTCGTTTCCGTTACTGAAAACCTGTGAAAGCTTTACCAGACCAGAGGATCGAAACATATTTTCCTATGTCATGGAAAAACATCAGCGCAATCAGGCAGCAAATGGCAAGATTATGAATTATATGGAGCAGACTTATCTGTATCCAACCGGTTTTTCACTGGCATTGTACGCTTCCCAGCTTCTTCAGGCGCAGGCCGTGCGTTACGGGGTAGAGCATTTTAGAAGAAACCGTGGGAGATGTATGGGAACCATCATTTGGCAGTTAAATGACTGCTGGCCTGTGGCAAGCTGGTCTGCCATTGATTATTATGGCAGGTGGAAAGCACTGCATTACTATACCAGGAGATTTTTTGCACCGCTGTTGTTGTCCTGTGAAGAGGAAGGAATCTTAAGTCAGGATACCAACCCCAATGCAGAACCTTATGAAGTTAAAAAATCAGTGCGTTTTAATGTTTCTAACGAAAGCCGGAAACAAAGAACGGTTACTGTTGAATGGGAGCTGAAAAGTGTAGACTGGACGGTAAAAAGACAGGAAAGCATGGTGGTGCAGGTAGAGGAACTGTCTGCAAAATGGATGGAAAAAGTGGAACTTCCGGAAGCAGATCTTTATTCAGATTATGTGATCTATCGTCTGAAAGAGAATGGGGAGATTTTGTCAGAAAGCACAGTCATTTTCTGCCAACCCAAATATTTTGCGTATCCGGATCCCAAACTTTGCTGTCACGTGGAAGGAGATACCATTGTAGTAGAAGCGAAAGCATATGCTCATGATGTGGAGATTCTCAATGAAAATGAAGATCTGATCCTGCAAGATAATTATTTTGATATGGAAGCCGGAGAAAAAAGAATCAAAATCATAGAAGGAAGACCAGAAGGTCTACGAGTAAGAAGTGTATATGATATTCGATAGGAGTTTGAGGGGGCGCTTTGCGACCCCTCTTTTTTAGAGCATTTTAGGACATGGGGTAATATGGAATCAGTTTTCTGGCTTCAGATATTTTTTCAGCGGCATCCAGATGAGATAAGCCAGGACACTTCCGATCAGTGCCGTAGTGAGCTGGGTGACGGAAAAGGTGACCTTTGCGGTGGCAAGTACCATAGGCAGTGCTTCCGGCTTGGGGAGCTTTGATGCAATGTTGTCACCGAAAATGGGAAGAATAATCAGGACAATCACGATGCCCATAAAAACGGCTTTCAAAACAGAGCCTGCGATTAAACCGGCAGGCAGACGCCACTTGAAGGATGTCTTTTTCTGAAAATACCAGACGGTAACGGCGAGAACGGCATTTCCTGCCATAACAGCGGGAAACATCAGCGGAATGGCTGCCATGATGGGCGAGCCGGTGAAGAAAAATGCGGTTACCGGGGCAATGATGCTTAACAGTAATCCGCTCCATAAACCGACGGACAGAACAGCAAGAATAATGGTAAGATTGACAATCGGTCCGGTGATATACACGGACAGATTCTTGAAATACTGACTGGCAATGCAGATGGCCAGAAGCAGTGCAGTCTGTACAAGTTGTTTGGTTGTGATTTTCATAATGAGTCCTCCTGAGAATAATGTTATAGGTTTGCCTGCATAGCCTTTGCAGTAACACCTTCGATTCTTCCGAGTTTTCCGGAAAGAGCACTGATCCTTTCAGGAGTGGTACTTAATATGATGGAAATGACATGCAGATCCTTTTCCCTGCAGGGAATACCGATTCGCCCGATAATATCACCAGCAAAATCGTGCAGTATCCCATTGACTTTGGATATGGCATTAAAATCTTTGATAAAAATACCGATGATGGCAGCTTTCTCTTCACGGATTTCCATAGAATGAGTTCTCCTTGTTTTACTTTACGTCAGGAATCCCTTCGGCTCAGAACATTCGGGTGCTGCAAGGACAGAAAATTCCCATTTGGGAACGAAAACTCTCTTTGCAGGTTATTCTGTGAAGATTATATGATAAATTAAGAAAAAAACTAGTCATATTCTTTGGTTTATGCTATAATCCCATCTTCGACACTTAAAGAAAAGTATAGTGGCAGAATCCCTTGATTTTACTTGGATTCTGCCACTTTTGATGTCTTAAAGTATGTTGTATGGAGA
>OGEU01002460.1_pt1 | contig 13226 bp, 13 predicted proteins | sample 1570651 | NCBI WGS metagenome assembly OGEU01 (sample SAMEA2582129, study PRJEB24529) | metagenome | biome: Human gut stool | place: China | collected 2011 | reverse complement strand
ATGGTTGGCACCGCCGACCTCTCCATCGTGGGTACCACCCATGACGGCCGGGAGATCCCCGTCTTTATCAACGGAAACTTTGCCATCTGATGCGGCAGACCTAACAAGAAAGAGAGAATTATATGATCGCAAAACCGAAATTTGACGAATCCGTTTTTGTCTGTCCCGGTGCCGCCATCGTGGGAGACGTGACCCTGGGAAAGAATGTCAACGTGTGGTACAATGCCGTCCTCCGCGGAGATGACGGTGCCATCAAAGTGGGCGACAACACCAACGTTCAGGACTGCGCAGTGCTGCACGAGGAGACCACGGTCGGTTCCGGCTGCACCATCGGCCACGGGGCCATTGTCCACGGCTGCACCGTGGGCGACAACGTGCTCATCGGCATGGGCGCCACCGTTCTCAACGGCGCAAAGATCGGCGATAACTGCATCGTAGGCGCCGGGGCACTGGTCACCGGCAAAATGGACGCTCCCGCCGGCTCCATGATCCTGGGCAGCCCCGCCAAGGTGGTCCGTCCCCTGACGGAGGCCGAGATCGAGAGCAACCGGGAATCCGCCCGGGAATACTGTCATCAGGCAGACCGGTACCGCGAGGACTGATTTGCGTCAAAAATAGGGAAAACGCTGAAAGAAGCCCGGAATTTCACACTTCTTTCGGCGCTTTGCCGCTTGCAACCAAACCGTTGTACGCATATACTTGCTCCGATATTAAACGATTACTTCTCAAGCAAGGAGCTATTTATATGACATTGCAGTTTTCACCTCAAACCCGACGGGTCTTTCACCTCTCGCTGCCCATCTTCGCAGAGCTTCTCTTGCAGCTTCTGGTGGGCAATATGGACCAATTCATGATCTCCCACTTCGGCCCCGCCGCCGTGGCCGCCATCGGCAACGGCAATCAGGTGATGAACGTGGTCATCATCGTGCTCACCACCATGAGCACCGCCGCCACCATTCTCCTGACCCAGCACATCGGCGCAGGCCGGGTCGGTGAGGAATGCAGCGAGATCGTCACCGTGGCCGTTACGGTCAGCGCCGTATTCAGCTTTCTGGTGGGCCTGTTTTTGCTTTTAGAGCCGGAATTGGTCTTTCAGCTCCTGCGGACGCCGGAGGACGCCTTTGACGGTGCCTGCCTTTACACCCGCATCGTAGGCGGTACGGTACTGCTTCAGGGGCTGTATATCCAGCTCTGCGCCGTTCTGCGGAGCTACACCCTGCTGAAAGAGGTAGTGGCGCTCTCCGTTTCCATGAACCTTCTGAATGTGGCAGGCAACGCCATTCTGATCAACGGCTTCTTCGGCTTCCCGCAAATGGGCGTGGCTGGCGCCGCCGTATCCACCGTGATCTCCAAGGCTGTGGGCCTGACGCTGGCCTGCATCACTCTGAAACGCAAATGCACCGTCCGTTTTTCCCTGCAATATCTGCGCCCCTTCCCCGCAAAGACCTTCCGCGCCCTGCTGGGCATCGCCCTGCCCTCCGGTACGGAGGCCCTGTCCTACAACGTGTCCCAAACCTTCATCCTCCGCTTCATCAATCTGATGGGTGCGGCGGTGGTCAGCGCCAAGGTCTATGGCAGTATGCTGGCCAACGTGGCCTATGTGTACTCCATCGCCGTGGGGCAGGCCACCCAGATCATTCTGGGCTATATGATCGGCGGCCGGAAGCTGGACGAGGTCAGCGGCCGTGTCTGGTCCACCATCCGCATCGCGCTGGCTGCCTCCGAGCTGCTGACACTGCTGATCCTCATTTTCTGCGATCCTATTTACAGCATCTTCACCGATGATCCTGTGATCCACGCGCTGGGCCGGCAGATCCTTTATGTAGAGTTCGGTCTGGAGATCGGGCGGTCCATCAATATCGTCATGACCCGCTGCCTCACCACCGCCGGAGATGTCTGGTACCCTGTGGGCGTGGGCATTTTCAGCATGTGGATTGTGGCCGTAGGCGGAAGCTGGCTGCTGGGACACGCGCTGAACTGGGGTCTTGTGGGCATCTGGATCGCCATGGCCTGCGACGAATGTCTCCGGGGCGCGCTGTTTACGATCCGTTTCCGGAGCGGCAAGTGGAAGGAAACCCGGCTGGTGTCTGATTCAACGAAAGGAACCTGACATATGGAATTCAACAAGCAGACCGTGAAAGCCCTGTTGGGCGTTGTCTGCGGCGGCATTGCCTTCGCCGCGGCGCTGCTGCATCTGGATGTGGTGGCAGGCGCCGCCGGGTGGCTGCTGGGCATTCTGTCCCCGCTGCTGCTGGGCTGTGCCATCGCCTTTATTCTCAATGTCCCCATGCGGGCGCTGGAGCGCTGCCTGTTTCCCCATGCAAAAAAGGCCAATAAGCTCCGCCGCCCGCTGGCGCTGCTGCTCACCGTTGCGGCAGTATCCGCAGTGCTGGCGCTGGCGGGAATGGTGATCGTCCCCGGCGTGAGGGACGCTGTCACCTCCATCGCGGCGCAGGTACCGGAAGCCTTTGAGCGCTTGCAGGAAAGCGCCGCCCGCTTTCAGGAATACCTGCCCCTTCTGGCAAACCAGATCGAAGGGCTGTCTATCGACTGGGCCGGTCTTTCTCAGAAAGCCGTGGGGCTGGTCCAGAACTGGGGCAAGGGCCTTCTGATCTCCGGCGGTGGACTGGTCAGCGGCATCGTCAGCGGCGTCACTACCTTTTTCATCGGCCTGATCTTTTCTCTGTACATCCTGCTGCAAAAGGAAAAGCTGGCCCGGCAGGGCCGTCAGCTTTGCTATGCCTTTCTGCCGGAAGCCGCCGCGGATCAGCTTCTGAATATTCTGCGGCTCAGTGAGCGAACCTTTTCCAGCTTTCTCTCCGGTCAATGTCTGGAGGCCGTGATCCTTGGCACCATGTTTTTTGTATCCATGACCCTGCTCCATTTCCCCTACGCGCTGCTGGTGGGCGTTCTGATCGCACTGACCGCCCTGATCCCCATTGTAGGGGCGTTCATCGGCTGCGCCGTGGGTGCGCTTTTGATGCTGGTGAACGATCCCTGGCAGGCGCTGTGGTTCATTGTCCTGTTTCTGGTGCTCCAACAGATCGAGGGCAACCTCATCTATCCCCATGTGGTGGGCTCTTCCGTGGGACTGCCCTCCATCTGGGTGCTGGCAGCCGTGACGGTGGGCGGCAGTCTCATGGGCATTCTGGGAATGCTGGTGTTTATTCCCCTGTGCAGCGTACTGTACGCCCTGCTGCGGCAGCTCACGGTCCATCGGCTGAAGCAGCGGCGCGTCCCCGCCGAAAAGTGGCGGGAACCGCCCAAGAAATAAGAAAGCAGTTCCATATAACCGGCAAAAAAGCCAAGCCGCGAATGCGGCTTGGCTTTTTTGCGGTTTTGCGGAACATAGCCGGATACCGTGCACGAGGGGGCACCATCGTTCCGTCTGACGATTCAGATTCGTCAATTTCCCTCATCTATGATCGCTTTCCACTGGCGATACTCCGGGGTTTCATCCCACTCCAGCGCCCTGTCTATATAGAACTCTGCAAGCTCAAAAGACGCGGGCGGCGTCAATGCGATAAAAAGATAATACGCCATCAAAAACGCACAGTAGGCAGCGGTTTTCATGCGTTCTTTCCCTTGAAACCTATGCAGTGACGCCTCCAAAACGAAGAACAGGTTGAGCCGGTCTACTTCACTTGCGTCCCCGTAAAAGCAATTCAGGTCATCCGGTGTGAGCCCCAATAAGACGTTCTCCTCAAAATACGGATGTCCGAAATCGATCGTTATCTTCACAGAATTCGCCTCCACGGGGCCGTTCCGCCAGCTTTCCCGCTATTTCAACTGGTCCAGCGTGAGAGAAAAGCTGGGCATGAAGGTCTCCAGAAAATACGTCACCTCCGGCAGCTCGTATTCCTCCAGCGCCGCGCGGGTCTGTACGGCGGCGTCCCGGAACTCACTGTTCCCGGCCTTCAATTCCTCCACGCATTTGATGTAGGCGGACAGCTTGTCCGCCGCCTTCACCAGCCGCTCCGTCTCCGGGTCCGTCACCGTGAGGATGGGGGCGTACACCGGCTGAAATTCCTCCGGCAGCATATGCAGCAGCTTTTCCTCCGCCACCGCTTCCACCTCCTTGTAGGCTTTGCGGATGGCAGGGTTGTCATACTTGATGGGCGTAGGCATATCGCCGGTCAGAATCTCGCTGGCGTCATGATACAGCGCCGCCACCGCCACCGCTCCGGCGTCCGCATGGCCGCCGAATTTTTCGTTGCGGATCACCGCCAGGGCGTGGGCCAGCACCGCCACCTGATGGCTGTGCTCCTGCACGTTTTCCGGGGCTGTGTTCCGCATCAGCGCCCAGCGCTGGATGAAGCGCATCCGGGAGAGATAGGCGAAAAAGTGACTGCCGATCCTCATGTTTCTGCCTCCTGTTCCACGATTTCTCCCAACAGGGCCTCGCCGTCCACATCGGTGATCCGCACGGTCCGCAGTGCATTATGCAGCTCCGCACCGTCCACCAAAACTTCCATATAGTTCGGGGCGTGGCCGAAGAATTTCCCGTTTTTCGGCTGCTCAAACAGCACCGGATACGTCCGGCCCACGCAGCCCTCCAAATAGCTCCTGTGCATTTCCTCCGCTACCGCCGCCGCCCGGCGGGCCCGCTCCTCCTTGACAGCCTTGGGTACCTGTTCCATCTTGGCCGCCGGGGTGCCGGGACGGATGGAGTAGGGAAAAATGTGCATCTGGGCAAAGCGGCACTTCCGGATGAAGTCTAAGGTCTGAGCGAACTCCTCCTCTGTTTCCTCCGGGAAGCCGGTGATGAGGTCCGTGGTAACGGCGGGGCGGTCAAACCAGCGGTTCAGCAGTTCCACGGATTCCAGATACCGGGCGGTATCGTATTTGCGGTTCATGCGCTTGAGGGTGGCGTCGCACCCGCTCTGCATGGACAGGTGGAACTGCGGACACAGCTCCGGCAGCGCGGCGGCGCGGCGGCAGAAGTCCTCCGTCACAGTGCGGGGCTCCAGACTGCCCAGCCGCAGGCGCACCTCCGGCGCTGCGGCGGACAGGGCCTCCAGCAGGTCGATAAGGCTTTGGCCGTTTTTGAAGTCATGGCCCCAGGAGGAGATTTCGATGCCTGTCAGCACGATCTCCCGGTAGCCCTCCGCTGCCAGCTGCCGCGTCTGCTCCACCGCCTGTTCCAGCGAAAGGGAGCGCACCGGTCCCCGGGCGTAGGGGATGATACAGTAGGTGCAGAAGTTCACGCAGCCGTCCTCGATTTTCAGCATGGCGCGGGTGCGGCCCTCCATGCCGCCGGCAGGCAGCACCTCAAACACCCGCCGCTCAAAGGACTTGTCAATGGCCTCCAGATTTTTCTTTCCGGCGGCAGCCTCCTCAAGCAGGGAAATGAACCCCTCCCGGTCACCGGTACCGGCGATGAGATCCGCCCCCAGCTTCCGCACATCCTCCGGATGGGTCTGGGGATAGCAGCCGCACACTGCCACCACCGCCGCCGGATGCTGCTTCTGTACCCGGTGGATCACCTGCCGGGACTTCTGGTCGCTGACGGCGGTAACGGAGCAGGTATTCACCACATAGGCGTCGGCCTCGTCGGAAAATTCCACCACCTGATGTCCTTTTGCCCGGAGGGTCTGCTCCATAGCCTGCGTCTCATATTGATTTACCTTGCAGCCAAGGGTGTAAATGGCAACTTTCATAGGTTCTCCTTGCGTTTTCAGAATCGTTCTTATATAATAAATAATTACGCTATTGAAAGAGATTTCCGGGGGGATTCCCGTGATTTCCCTCCCATTATACGTTTATTTTCGAAATAGGGCAAGAGGAGGATTTTTTATGATCTATCTGGACCACGCCGCCACCACGCCGGTCCCCAAGGCTGTGGCGGACGCCATGTACACCGTGCTGACAGAACAGTACGCCAACCCCAACGCACAATATCCCTTCGGACAGGAAATGCGCCGCAGCGTGGAGGATTGGCGGGCTGTGATCGCCAAAGCCGTAGGCTGCGAAGCAAACCAGCTTTTCTTTACCTCCTGCGGCACCGAGGGTGACAACTGGGCCATCCGGGCCGCCTGCTGGCAGAACCGCCATGTGGGCCGCCACATCGTCACCACCGCCGTGGAACACCACGCCGTCCTCAACTGCTGCCAGCAGCTGGAGCAGGAGGGCTGGGAGATCACGACCATCCTGCCGGATCAAAACGGCAACATTTCCGCCGAATCCGTTCTGGCGGCGGTGCAGCCGGACACGGCGCTGGTGTCCGTGATGATGGTGAACAACGAGCTGGGCAGCATCTATCCCATTGCAGACATCGCCAAGGGTTTGAAGGCCGTCAACGAAAAAACCCTGCTCCACACCGACGCGGTCCAAGGCTTTTTGAAGGTCCCCTTCTCTGCCAAAGCTCTGGGAGCGGACTTCATCGCCATCTCCGGTCACAAGGTCGGCGCCCCCAAGGGCATCGGCGCTCTTTATATCGGCCCCCGGGTTCGGAATCCCCGGCCCTTGCTGCCCGGCGGCGGTCAGGAAATGGGCCTGCGCTCCGGCACGGAGGCCACTGCCCAGATCGCAGGCTTTGCCAAGGCGGTGGAGCTCCGCTGGGATCATCTGGAGGACAAGCTCCGGCACATGGCAGAGGTCAAGGCCTACGCCGTGGAAAAGCTGACGGCCATTCCGGACCTCCAGATTATCGGGGACGGCAAGGCCCCCCATGTCCTGTCCGTCTCCATGGCGGGCTGGCCCAGCCAGAACGTGGTAAACGATCTTGGCAGTCAGGGGATCTGCGTATCCGCAGGCTCCGCCTGTCATCACGGCAAGTCCAGTCAGGTCGTGTCGGCTCTGGGCCTGCCTAAGCGGGTGGCTGCCGGTGTCATCCGGCTGAGCTTCGGCCCCGAGACCACCTTCGCCGAGATCGACGCCTGTGCGGAGGCCCTCCGGAATCATCACGATCACCGGATGCCCATGCTATAAAGCTATAAAATATCAAGGGGAGCAGACTCCCCCTTGAGAATTCCTCACACGGTTCACTGCTATGCAGAAGGTGAATTGCCGCAAAGCTGCAAGAGACGCCCCTCTGGAGAGCTCGCTATGCTCGCACACTTGTGAACCGCAAAGTATGTTTTGTCAGGTACACGCCCTGACAAAACATGGATTCCATTTATTATTCTGAATAAGGAATTTCATTTTATGAATTTCAGCTATCTTCGCCGGGAGCCCGGCTTCTACCGCCGGGTCTTAACACTGGCTCTGCCAGTGGTCCTTCAGAACCTCATCACCACCTCTCTTGGCTTCATGGACACCTTCATGGTGGGTCTGGTCGGTCAGGAGCAGATGTCCGCCGTCACCGTGGCCAATGTACCCATCTACATCATCCAGCTCATCGTTTTCGGTCTGCAAAGCGGCTCCCGCGTGCTCATCAGCCAGTTCTGGGGTCGGGGAGATCGGGAATCCATCAACCGGGTCATGGGTATCGGCTTCTTTGTGGCAGGAGGCATTTCCACCCTCTGCGCTCTGACCATGGGGCTGTTCCCCCGACAGGTGCTGATGCTCATTACCGACAATGCCCGTCTGGTGGAGTTGGGCACCTCCTACATCCGCATCGTGGGCTTCTCCTATATTCTCAACTCCCTCTCCTCCATCTACATCGGTATGCAGCAGAGCATTGAGAATCCCCGCTTCGGCATGACGGTATTCGCCATTTCCACCGTCTGCAACACCGTAGGCAACTACATCCTGATCTTCGGCAAGCTGGGTCTGCCCGCACTGGGGATCACCGGCGCCGCCATCGCCACCTTCTCCTCCCGTGTGGTGGAATTTGTCATTTCCCTTGTCTACGCCCTGCGCTGCAAGCAGATGCCCCTGATGCCCGCCTGTATTCTCCGGCCCGGCAAGGCCACCTTCCGCAGCTTTGTGAAATTCTCCACGCCGGTGCTGCTGAACGAGACTCTCTGGGGTACCGGCACCTCACTCTACACCGTCATCATGGGCCACATGGCGGGCAGCACAGACCTGATCTCCGCCTATACCGTGGCAGGCAACATCGACAAGATGGTGACGGTAGCCATCTTCGGCGTGGCAGCGGCAGCCTCCGTGATCGTCGGCAAGGAGGTTGGCATGGGCGGCAAAAACGCCTATCCCATTGGTCAGGCCCTGACCTTTGTGGCCTTTTGCACCGGCTTTGGTGTCGCAATAGCGGAGCAGCTGCTGTTCTGGCTCGTGCTGAAGCCCCACGTGCTGCCTCTGTTCTCCATGACCGCCGCCTCAGCGTCTCTCTGCGTGACCATGATGATCTGCTACTCCATCTCTGCCCCGCTCCACGCCTTTGCCACCACCGGCATCGTGGGCGTTCTCCGGGGAGGCGGCGATGTGCGGATCGCCATGCTGATCGACATTCTCCCCCTGTGGTGCTTCACCCTGCCGCTGCTGGTGCTGCTGGGGCTGGTACTCCACGCTCCCATCGCCATCTTCTGCTTCATCATGGCCACGGAATCCGCTTTGAAGGTTCCCTTCGGCCTGCACCGGATCCGCAGCGGCAAGTGGATCCATGACGTGACCCAAGATCTGAACGCATAGGAGGGATCGTATGAAATCTCTGTTCCGCTGTCCTGTCTGCGGCGGTCCGCTGGACCGGGAGGAACGGGTCTACCGCTGCGCTGACCGACACAGCTATGACATCGCCAAGGAGGGCTACACCTATCTGCTGCCCCCCAATCAGAAGCACTCCGCCGATCCCGGCGATGACAAGGCTATGTCGGCAGCTCGCCGGGATTTCCTATCCAAAAAGTATTATGCGCCGCTTTTAAATACACTTTGTAGCCGGATTTTGCCGCTTGTGGGCGAGCATCCGGTGATTTTGGATGCCGGCTGCGGAGAGGGGTACTACACTGCCGGCATCCGGGCAGCCCTGACTGCCGCCGGGAAAACGCCCGCTATAGCCGGTATCGACATCTCCAAATCTATCCTCCGGCTGGCCGCCAAACGGGAAAAGCAGGTGGAATTCGCAGTGGCCTCCTGCTATCATCTTCCCTTTGCGGATGAAACGGCAGACCTGCTGCTGGACTGCTTCTCCCCCCTGGCCATTGACGAATTCCGCCGGGTCCTGAAGCCCGGAGGCCATTTTCTCTATGTGGTACCCGGCGCCGACCATCTGTGGGAGCTGAAGCGGGTCCTCTACGATGCGCCCTACCCCAACGAGGAAAAAGAAACTCCCTACGAGGGCTTCACCTATGAGGCCATCGTTCCGGTGGACTTCACCCTCCATCTGGCAAATCAGGCGGATATCCAATCCCTCTTCCGTATGACGCCCTACTGCTGGAAAACCCCCAAGGCGGGCGTAGAGCGGATGGAAGCGTTGGAAAATCTGGACTGTCAGGCATCCTTCCGCATCCACATCTTCAAAAAGCTGTAAAAAATACGGGTCGGTTTTCAAAACCGACCCGTATTTTTGTCCTTCTGTCAGACGGTCTGACCGGCCAGCCGCAGCCCCCGGCCAAAATCCTGAAACGCCTTTGTGATCAAGCCCTGACCGACGGTGTTGGGGTGGGTACCATCGGCGCAGAGGGTCTGCTCCAGATGGCCGTAGTCCAAAAAGGCTCCACGGACATCCACCAGCGGCACATTTTCCTCCCGGGCCAGACGCTCCACTGCATTGGTGTGGGCCATCTCGACAAGACGGGCCTTATCGCCCCGCTGGGGGACGTAGAGCTGCACCTCGCTCCCCCGCTTCTCGTTCAGAGCCTGCTGCAGGGCGTCGGCGTCCGGCGGCAGCTCGTCCACCGCGATGACCTTAGGGATCTGCTCGTCGTCCAGATAGTACCGGGGCAGAAACTCCTCCCGCGCGGCGGCGATATCCGCCGTATCGTGGAAAAGGAACTCCCGCTTATCCGTCAGCCGTCCCTCTCGGAAGCGGAGCACCGCCGCGCAGACGCTGCCGGGGGTGCCCGCCAGTGCCACCACGTCCATCTCCACATCCGGGTCCACGACCACTTTCTGGCCCGCCGTCACTTTGGTGATGGCGTTGATCTGGTCGCGGATCAGAGCCGCTGTCTCAAATTCCAGCCGGTCGGAGGCTTCCATCATCCGCTCGTTGAGGGTTTTCAGGATGTCTTTTTTGCCATACCGGATCAGGTGGACCGCGCTCCGGACCGCCTGATTGTAATTTTCACAGCTGATTTTACCGCTGCACACGGCCATGCATTTGCCGATATGGGCGTTCAGGCAGGGGCGGCCCCTGCCGATCTCCTGCGGGAAGCGCTTGTTGCACCGGGGCAGCAGAAAGGCGTCCATGGCCGTTTCTGCCATCTGCCGGGCCGCAAAGCTGGAAGTATAGGGGCCCAGATACTCCGCGCCGTCGTCCTCTTTCTGGAGCACGAACGAGAGCCGGGGCCACTCCTCTTTGGTGATCTTGATATAGCTGTACCCCTTATCGTCCTTGAGCAGGATGTTGTATTTGGGGGTGTGGGCCTTGATCTGGCTGGCTTCCAGCACCAGTGCCTCAAACTCACTCTGGCAGACGATGACGTCGAACGCGTAGGCGTGGGCGATCATCTGGCTGACCTTGTTGTCGTGAGGCACACCCTCCCGGAAATACTGGCTGACCCGGATGCGGAGCCGCTTGGCCTTGCCGATATAGATGATGGTATCGGTTTTATCCCGGATAATATAAACACCGGGTAAAAGCGGCAGCATACAGGCCTTTTTGTAAAGTTCCGCCTTGGTCATTCCGCATCGCTCTCCCGGTTTTTGCGGGCCTGGCGGATGTGATCCAGCGAGCGGAAAATGCCAAACCAGGCGGGCACAGTGTACCACCAGCCGGGTTTCTTATCTTCATCGGCTGCAAACCAGAGGGCAAACTGGACAATGAGCAGCGTGACGAACATGCCCAGCGCAAAATACCACGGACGACCGGAATCACAGAACGCCACAAATTTCCGCATGGTTTCTTCACTCGGTTTTTTCATGGGGGATGTCCTCCTTTTTCAGATCTTTCATTTCCGGGTTCCCTCCCGATAGCAAAAAAGCGGCAGGAAACGCTCCCGCCGCTTCAAAAATCAAAGGCTCGAATTACTCTGCAAAGCCAGACTCTACCAGCTTGATGAGGCCATCCACCGCGGCCTGCTCGTCAGCGCCATCGGCAATGATGCGGATGGTAGTACCGCCAACGATGCCCAGAGACAGAACGCCCAGCAGGCTCTTAGCGTTCACGCGGCGCTCCTCTTTCTCGACCCAGATGGAAGACTTGAACTCGTTTGCTTTCTGGATGAAGAAAGTAGCGGGACGTGCATGCAGACCAACCTGATTTTCAACGGTAACTTCTTTGACGTACATAGTAAAACGCTCCTATCTATTATCGTTCTCGGGGATGCAATTTTCTTTCGTGCCTGTTGCGTTGTACTCATTTTAGCGCAAGACGAAACCGTTGTACAGCCCCCCGGCGCATTTTTGGCGGTTTTCCCAATGAAATCCGGGGCGTTTTTCACCTTTTATACAAAGACAACAAAATTATTCCCCCAACGTTGGCGGGGTAATACAAAAGTTTTCAACAATTTTAGCACTTTGGACCTTTTTCTGCTCCCTGTGACAAAGTTTTCAGCCCTCGTACCGCATGGTGACCATGGCACACTTGTGCACAACGCCGGGCAGGGCAGCCGGGTCAAATTCCTCTTCCACTTCCCCGGTCAGCCGCCAGCCCATGCGGGTATACAGCGCTTTGGCGCGGGCATTGGTGTCCAGCACACTGAGCACCGGGTGCGGGTGTTCCTCCAGCTTTTTACGGGCAAAATCCAGCATCTTGACGCCAAGGCCCCTGCCGCGGGAAGCTTCCGTCACATATAAATGCTCGATCCTGCCCTCTTTATGACTGACGCTGACCATTCCGTCCGGCACATCCTTGGTGCAGTGGAGATAATGGGCATAGCCGTCTTTCTTTTCCTGCTGCAGCCGGGCGAGAAATTCTTCTTCCGTGAGGCGGGCACAAAACTCCGGCGTCCAGTTCTGGGCGCAGACGGCGCGGCGGCCCTCCAGCATCAGGCGGGCGGCGGCAGCCATCTGCTCCTCGGTTTTCACAAGGCGCATGTTCTCGCCCCGCTTCCATTTGGGCAGCTCGGTGATGGGGTGGGTGGCACACCACTCTTCATAGAGCTCCGGGCGGCGCAGGCGGGTGCGGGCGCGGCTCTGCTCCCCGCGCCAGGCGTCGATCTTCTGATGATCACCGCCCAGCAGCACCTGGGGCACGGCGCGGCCCTCCCAGACTTCCGGGCGGGTATACTGCGGGTACTCCAGCAGGCCGTCCCAGTAGCTTTCCTCTTCATAGCCTTTCTGCTCCGCCAGCACGCCGGGTTTGAGGCGGAGGACGCTGTCAGCCACCACCAGGCTGGCAAGCTCGCCGCCGGTGAGGATATAATCGCCGATGGAGAGTTCCTCATCCGCAAAGGCGTCGATGACACGCTCATCAATGCCCTCGTAATGGCCGCAGACCAGGGTGAGGTTATCATACTGGGCCAGCCGCCGGGCATGCTCCTCGGTGTATCGCTGGCCGCCTGCCGTCAAGAACACAATATGCGGGGCGGGGCGTCCCTGTTCCGCCACCTCTTTCTGGACGGCCCGCAGGCAGTCCGCGATAGGCTGGGCGTACAGCACCATGCCGCACCCGCCGCCATAGGGATAATCGTCGGTCTGCTTCTGCTTGTTGAGGGTGTAATCCCGGATCTGGTGGCAGTGCGCTTCAAACAGGTTTTTGGCGCGGGCACGGCCCAGGATGCTGGTGCTCAAAAAGCCATCGCACAGTTCCGGGAACAGGGTGACAATATCAATGCGCATCAATTACTCCTCATCGCCGTTGACCGGCTCATCAAACATACCCGCAATGGGGCGCATTTTTACCGTGCGGGCCGCAATATCCACATCCACCACAAACTCCGGCACGGCAGGGATCCAGTGCTCTTCCCCCGCTGCATCGCGCACAATATAGATATCCTGTACGCCAGGGTGGTCCACCTTTGCAACGATGCCAAGGGTGCGGCCATCGTCCGCATGCAGCACAGTGCAGCCGATCAGATCATCAATAAAATAGCGGTCCTCCGGCAGTTTGGCATCCGCCTTGGCAAAATAGTAGGTTTTGCCCACCTGGGCGCGGGCGGCATCCATATCCTCCACCCCGGCCAGCTTGACCAGCAGCATATTGCCCTGGGCGCGCACCCCGCGCAGCGCAACTTCGCCGCTGCCGTTTGCGGCAGCGTACAGGCGCTTGAACTTGGCCAGGAACTGTG
>OGEU01002437.1_pt1 | contig 13315 bp, 14 predicted proteins | sample 1570651 | NCBI WGS metagenome assembly OGEU01 (sample SAMEA2582129, study PRJEB24529) | metagenome | biome: Human gut stool | place: China | collected 2011 | reverse complement strand
GTGGTACCCAATCAGGTGTAAAAAGCGTGCGAAAACCGCTGACGAAAGAGGGGAGGGATGCTCTCTTTTTGAGCAAAAAACAGTGTCTTAAAAAGACAGAAAGAGAAAACTGTAGTTCTCTATTTTATCTCAATTATTTCTCTTTTTGAGCGTTCTGGACTGTTTGTTTCTCCGATTGTTCTCAAATAAAACTCAGAATTGTCTCTTTTTCGTGCTCTTGCGCTGCTTTTTAACTCTTGCTACTCTTTTTGGGTCTTACATTTTTCTCTTATTTGTCTCAGTGATGGAGCAATGCAATGCGCATTTTTATCGATGATGGTTCAACCAATATCAAAATGCTGTGGGAGCAAGATGGCGAAACTTTCACCCATATCAGCCCCAACAGTTTTAAACGCGGCTGGTCTGCCACCTTCGGTTCGGGGAAGCCTTTTAACTACACGGTGGATGATGAAAAGTACTCATTCGACCTAATCACTCCCGATGCGCTCCCAACCAATAACATTGACTGGCAATACAGCCCGTTGAACTCCATCGCTGTCCATCACGCGCTGCTGACCAGCGGTCTTGAGCCACAGGATGTTGAAATTGTGGTCACCCTGCCGCTGACCGAATTTTATGATGAAGATGCGCAATATCGCCTCGACAATATTGAGCGCAAGAAAAAGAGCCTGCTGCGCGACGTTAAACTGAATAAAGGCGTGGTGTTCAATATCACTAAAGTTACCGTGCGCCCGGAATCGATTCCGGCGGGCATTAGCCTGTGTGATGAGCTGAAACCGTCGCATTCGGTGCTGATTATCGACCTTGGCGGCACCACGCTGGATATTTCAATGGTCGCCGGGCAGATGACCTCGGTTTCGCGCATTTACGGCGACCCGAAGCTGGGCGTATCGCTGGTGACCGACGCCGTTAAGCTGGCGCTGGCCCGGGCGAATACCGACACCTCCAGCTATAACGTCGACCAGATAATCATCAACCGCCACGACGAAGAATACCTGACCGACAACATCAACGATCCGGATGCGGTTTCTGAGGTGAAGAAGGTGATCAATAACAGTATCGAACGTCTGACCACGCGTGTCCTGACGGCCATCGATAGCTTTAAAGGCTATTCGCACGCGATCGTCATTGGCGGCGGCGCGCCGCTGGTTGCCGACGCCATTCGTGAACGGATGGGTCTGCGCGAGGATCGTTTCGTGGTGGCTGAAGAGCCGCAGTTTGCCCTGGTGCGTGGTCTGAAAATTATTGGTTAAGGAGCGTCTATGACTCTGGATCGCAGAAAAGTGCTGATTTACCTGCGCCCGGATATCAGCGCCAGCGAGCGCTTCGCGGACGCAAAAATTGAGGCCCATCACCGTGGCGACCGCGGCGATATGTCGCGTACCGCGCTGCTGGCGGGGCTGGCGTTAGGGGAAGTCGATAGCCGCTTGCCGTCGATGCTGGCGGCGCTGCTGGCCTGCGGTCTGCCCGCTTACGAAGCCGCTGCCTGTGCGGTATACCTGCACGGTGCCGCCGCCGACCGCGCCGCCGCAAAGCGCGGCGAGTACGGGATGCTGCCCCATGATATCCTGCCGGAGCTGGGCGCACTGTTTGCGGAAAACCAGAGATAAACGAGAAAAGCGGCAGCTGCACAAAACCCCGTGCAGCTGCCGCTTTTTGTTGCTATAATTTGTGGTTCAGAAATGTTTTAGATCACCGGAACTGGCCGAGATATTCCTCCACGGAGCGGGTCATCTCCTTGGAAAAATCGGAGTTATATTTGCGGTTGCAAAAGGCGGTGCACCACTGGTCAAAGGGGGCGTTTCCGGCTTTGTAGCCGAAGGTGTCCCGCAGCTCTTCGCCGTCCATGGTGCGGTAGCCGTTTTCGTGCACGATGTGCTCCATGGCGCAGCGCTGGGGCTTTACGCGGTCTTTCTGCTGCTGGGTGGGCCAGCCGAACACCAGCATCACCGCCGGGAACACATAATCCGGCAGGTGCAGCAGGCTGCGCTGGGTTTCGCAGTTCTCCATGATATCCCCGATGTAGCACGAGCCGATGCCAAAGCTTTCGGCGGCGACTACGGCGTTCTGGGCGGCAATGGCGGCATCCGTGACCGCCAGCATCAGATCACCCACACCCGGGGTGCGGGGCGTGCAGCCAACTTCTAAGTAGGCGTCGTACCACTTTTTGCAGTCGGCGCAGAACACCAGCACCAGCGGCGCTTTAGCAATAAAGGGCTGGTGGTCGCAGCTTTCGGCCAGCGCTTCCTTCAGTGCCGGGTCGGTGATGTCTAAAATGGTATACAGCTGCTGACAGCCCGCAGAGGGCGCCTGTGCGGCAGCTTCTAAAATGGCCTGCTTCATCTCGGCAGGAATGGGCTTTTCTTCATACACCCGCACCGACTTGCGGTCGAACAGGCTTTGCAGGATAGGGTTGCGCTCGGTCATGGGAACACCTCCGTGTTGTGTTTATTCATAGTCGATGGGCAGGGTGGGCAGGCCGTTCAGTTCCAGCCCGGCGGTGTGCCCGGCAATGTACTGGTAGTAGCCCTGTGCGGCAATCATCGCGCCGTTGTCGCCGCAGAACTTCAGCTCCGGCAGGTAGACTTTTGCACCCAGCTTCTGGGCACCGTCATTCACCAGCTGGCGCAGACGGCCGTTGGCGGCTACACCACCGGCAAGACACACCTGCTTTGCCCCGGTATCGGCAGCGGCAAGCAGCAGTTTTTCGGCCAGAATGCCCGCAATGCGCTCCTGAAAGCTGGCAGCAAGGTCGGGTACGTTCACTTCCTCGCCCTTCATCTGCGCTTTGTTCACCTCGTTGAGTACGGCGGTCTTTAAACCGGAAAAGCTCACGTTATATTTGCCCTCCACATGGGGCACCGGCAGACGGTAGGCCTTGGGGTCGCCGGTCTTTGCGGCGGCGGCTACGCTGGGGCCGCCGGGGTAGGGCAGACCCAGTGTGCGGGCCACCTTGTCAAAGGCTTCGCCCGCAGCATCATCTACGGTATGACCCAGAATGTGGTAGTGGGTGTAGTCCTGCACTTCTACGATATGGCTGTGCCCGCCGGAGGCCACCAGACACAAAAAGGGCGGCTTGAGTTCCGGGTGGGTCAGGTAGAGCGCGGCGATGTGTCCCCGCAGATGGTGCACCGGCACCAGCGGCTTGCCCGCCGAGTAGGCCAGCCCTTTGGCAAAATTTACGCCCACCAGCACCGCGCCGATAAGCCCCGGCGCAAAGGTGACGGCCACGGCGTCCACATCGTCTATGGTCTTGCCGGCATCCAGCAGGGCTTTTTTGACCGTAGCACTGATAAATTCGCAGTGGCGGCGGCTGGCGATCTCCGGCACAACGCCGCCGTACAGTGCCTGCTCCTTGACGCTGGTGGAGATGACGTTGCTCAGCAGATGCCGCCCGTCCTCCACCAGTGCAGCGGCGGTCTCATCACAGGTAGACTCGATTCCGAGAATGATCATTTTAGTGTGCCTCCAGCCAGTTTTTGCCTGCGTGCACATCGGTGCTCAGGGGCACCGCGTACTGCACGCAGCCTTCCATTTCCTCCCGCAGGATGCGGGCGGCCTGCTCGGCCTCTGCCTCCGGGGCCTCCACGATCAGTTCATCGTGGACGGTCAGGATCAGGCGGCTTGCCATCTTTTCGTCCCGCAGGCGCTTCCACACCCGCACCATGGCCAGCTTGATCACGTCCGCAGCGGTGCCCTGAATAGGGGTGTTGCGGGCCATACGCTCGCCGCTGGCGCGCACGTTGAAGTTTGTGCTGGCCAACTCCGGCAGGGTGCGGCGGCGGCCGAACAGGGTGGACACATAGCCGTTTGCCTTGGCGTCCGCGATGGTCTTGTCCATATAGCCGCTCACGCTGGGGAAAGCCGCCAGATAGTTCTTGAGGAAGGCGTCTGCCTCCTTCACAGTCACGCCGATATCCTTGGAAAGGCTGTACGCGCCCTTGCCGTACATGATGCCAAAGTTGATGGCCTTGGCAGAGGAGCGCAGCCGTGGCGTCACCTCGCTCTGCGGAATGCCGTAGATCTTGGCGGCGGTGCTGCGGTGGATATCCTCACCGTTCAAAAAGGCCTGCTGCATATGTGCGTCCCCGGTGATATGCGCCAGAATGCGCAGCTCGATCTGGCTGTAATCCGCGTCCACCAGCACGCAGCCCGGCTTTGCAACAAAGTAGGCGCGCAGCTGGCTGCCCAGCTCGGTGCGGATGGGGATATTCTGCAGGTTGGGATTATCAGAGGAAAGCCGTCCGGTGCGGGCTTCGGTCTGGTTGAAGGTGGAGTGGATGCGCCCGTCCTCGCCAATGACCTTGAGCAGACCCTCCACATAGGTGGAGTTCAGCTTCTGGTAGGCGCGGTACTGCAAAACGTCCTCCACCAGCGGGTACTCGCGCAGGCTTTCCAGCGTTTCGGCGTCGGTGGACCAGCCGCGCTGGGTCTTTTTGCCGTGGGGCAGACCCATGGTGTCGAACAGCATCTCGCCCAGCTGCTTGGGGCTGTTGGGGTTGAAGGTGGCGCTTCCGGTCTCCATGTGGATGCGGGTCAGCACCTGCTCCAGCTCCTCCCGCAGCTTTACGCCGAACTGCTCGATGCCGTCCTTATCCACCAGCACGCCGGTGCGGGTCATATCGGCCAGCACCTGTGCCAGCGGGAACTCGATCTCGTTGTACAGCGCATCCTCGCCGCAGGCGGTGATCTCGGCCTTCATCCGGGCAAACAGGTCGGCCAGCCGCCCGGCGTCCGCGTAATCGGTGCAGGTAAAGGCGGCAGCGGCCTTGTAGGCGGGGATCAGCTCGCTGATCTGGTACTTGGAGGCAGACGCATCCAGCAGATAGGCGGCCAGCTTGCCGTCCCAGACGATGCTGCTGCCCCAGCCGCCGGCAGCCATGGCCTTGGCGTAGAGGGGCGCGGAGTTAAACACATCCAGTGTCACGTCGGCGTTGTCCAGCAGCCGCAGCAACTCGGCATCCTCCAGCGGATAGACGGTGGCATCCTGCACGGCGTACCAGCTTTCCGGCTGCAATACCACGTTGCGGGTGCCCTGCTTGCCGGTAACGGCGGGGCGGGCAGCCACCAGATAATGTCCGGCGGGGGTCAGGGGCAGGGGAGCAAGTTCGGCTTCCGGCAGCTCCACAGCCTGCTCCTCGGCGGCAGCTTCCGGCGCTACGCCGTCCAGCCCGAACCGGGGGATCAGGGAGTGGATCTCCAATTCCTGCAAAAGCCGCACGGCGGCAGGCTTGTTGCCCTCGCCCACGGTGTAGGACCCCTCGGCGGTGTCGATGGGGGCGTCGGTGCGGATGGTGCCCAGCGTGTGGCTCAGCTCGGCCATGGACTTGTCCTCTAACAAGTGCTCCCGCTGCTTGGGCTTGATGCGCTTGTCGTCAATGTTCTGGTACACGCCCTCCAGCGAGCCGAAAGTCTGCACCAGCGAGAGGGCGGTCTTTTCGCCGATGCCCTTCACGCCGGGGATGTTATCCGAGGTGTCGCCCATCAGGCTCTTCACCTCAATAAGTTGCTTGGGTGCAAGACCGTATTTTTCCTGAATGGCATCCTCGTCCATCACCACGGTCTTGCTGCGTCCCATTACGGTGGCGGCCAGCAGCACGGTGGTGCTCTCGCTCACCAGCTGCAGACTGTCCCGGTCTCCGGTGGCAAGGAAGCAGTCGTCCTTGCGGGCGGCGCAGGCAGCAGCCAGTGTGCCCAGAATATCGTCCGCCTCCCAGCCCTCGGCGGTAACGGTGCGGTAGCCAAGGTCTGCCAGCAGCTGCTTGAGCACCGGCATCTGCTGTGCCAGTTCCTCGGGCATGGCGTGGCGGGTGGCCTTGTAGCCATCGTACATTTTATGCCGGAAGGTGGGAGCTTTCAGGTCAAAAGCCACGGCCACCTCGTCCGGCTGGCACTCCTTGAGCAGGGAGAGCAGAATGTTCAAAAAGCCATAGATGGCGTTGGTGTAACGTCCGTCCTTGGTGGTCAGCAGCTTGATGCCGTAAAAAGCGCGGTTGGCAATGCTGTTGCCGTCAATGACCAGTAAACGCATAATGCAGTTCCTCCGTTGCGTAATTTCACACCTTATAGTATAGCACAAAACCGCACCGCGCGGGAGCTTTTTGCGCAAAAAAGAGAAACGGCTGCTTTTCGTGATGTCATCTCTCGTAAAAATGCGATCGTCACGGCTTGTAAGCCGTGACGATCGCATAATTTATAATGTTCTTCCGCTGCCTATGCCCAGAGCAGCGCGGAGGGTATTTTAAATCGTTCCGCCGCAAAAAAGCTGCCGCACAAGCTGTGCAGCAGCCTTACCGATGCCGGGTTTATTCCTCGATGCGGATGGCGCTTACCGGGCAGCTCTGGGCTGCGGTGACGGCCTGCGGTACCTCCTCCGGCGGGATGGGGCCGGGCTCTGCCACAGCCAGAACCCCCTCCATGCGGAACACTGCGGGGCACAGCCCGGCGCACTGGGTACAGCCGATGCACAGTTCAGGGTCTACGAATGCGTTCATGCAAACACCTCCTTTGCGGAAAGCATTGCCCGTTTTGCTGCAAATTATGCCTATGCAAGCGGTTTGCGGTGTGGTACAATAAGACCGCCGGGAACCGGCAGGAGGAGATAAGATGAATATCCAGATCTTTGGCACGAGCAAGTGCTTTGATACCAAAAAGGCGCAGCGCTATTTCAAGGAGCGCGGCATCAAGTTCCAGATGATCGACCTGAAGGAAAAAGGCATGAGCCGGGGCGAGTTTGATAACGTGGCGCGTGCCTTGGGCGGCTGGGAAGCGCTGGTAAATCCGGCAGCAAAGGACAAGCAGACCCTTGCGCTGCTGGACGCGCTGGTGGACTGGCAGAAGGAGGACAAGCTGTTTGAAAACCAGCAGCTGTTCAAGACCCCCATCGTGCGCAACGGACGCAAGGCTACCGTGGGCTACCAGCCCGAGATATGGAAGGACTGGGAATAAAAAGCCTGCTTTCACAAAAAAACCACCGGTACAGGTTTTGCACTCTGCGGCCGGATGTGGTATACTGTTGGGTAGACAAAAAAACTTTGGGAGACTCAGACCAATGAAAAATACGATCACCCCGGAAGAACACGCCCGGATCAAGCGCCGCCGCTGGCGGCAGACCTTGGGTCTGCTGATCACGGTGCTGGTGCTTATCGGGTTTATCACGGTGCTGCGGGCCGGTGTGGGCCTTGTGGCAAACCTGTTTGACGATACCGCACAAAAGCAGGAATACGAGGACAAGTTGGAGGGTCTGGTATTGTTCGACCCCATGCCCTTTGACGGCATTGAGAACATCGACGACCTGACCCTGCGGGAAGCAGCCGTATGGGGCTGTGTGTACAGCATTCAGGAGACACAGGGCGGTTTTGACAACTATAACACCGACCCCGAGACCGAGCAGCTGCTGCTGCCCTCGGTGGAGGTGGACGCCTATCTGGCAAAGCTGCTGGGCCCCGGCTTCAAGCTGACCCACCGCAGCTTTGACATGGAGGATATGACGATCGAGTTTGACGAGACCACCCAGTGCTACAAGATCCCCATCACCGGTACGGTGGGCTACTACCGCGCTACCGTGGTCAAGCTGTTCAAGCGCAGCGGCAAACTGCACGTCACCGTGGGCTATATCCCCACCGCAAGCGCGGACGACAGCATCATCAACCCCTCCTCGGACACCCCCACCAAGTATATGGATTACCTGTTCGAGCGCCAGAGCGGCAGCTGGTATCTGACCGGCCTGACCGAGAGCGAGACCAAGCCCGAAAGCGCCGCAAGCTCCGCTGCTGCGCAGCCGGAGCCTATGGCGGAAAGCGATGTGCAGGACGCCATTCTGGCCACTGCCGGAGATTCCGCTGCGGCAGACTCGGCTGCTGCTTCGGCTGTCCAGCCGGAAGCGCAGGCAGAAGCGGGTGCAGACAGCGCCGTGGCAGAATCCCCCGCCGCTGAGGATGCCGCCAGCACCGCAGCGTAAAATGTAAATGAAAACACCCGACTGTGAGTTTGCTCTCACAGTCGGGTGTTTTTTGTACGTTTTATTTTAAATCAAACCGTACTACCACCAGCCGATACCACAGGTAGGGAACCATGTTCCAGATCATCCACAGCTCCATCAGGATATAATTGGGCAGGTCTTTCAGGCGGAAGGGGCGCTTGCCCAGCTTGCCCGCTTTGAGCAGGGCAAAGGCCTCGTGCATTCCCTTGTCCCAAGCCTTGCCAAAGCCCTGCTTGTGGAACTTGTAGCACTTGAGTAGATAGCCCAGCGCCAGCGGGATAAAGTTGAGCACCAGCATCAGCAGCGGCTCGTTTTTGAGCGGCAGCAGAATGCTGTTGCGGCCGCTCTGCTGGCTTTTAAAGGCGTTGTATTTGACAGCGCCGGTGCTGGCACCGCAGATATGGTAGCACTTGGCGGCGGGGCAGAGCACGTTTTTGTAGCCGGCATTGTTGGCGCGCCAGCTCAGGTCTACGTCCTCAAAGTAGGCAAAAAAGTTTTCGTCAAAGCCGCCGATCTCGTCCAGAATGCTTTTGCGGTACAGCGCTGCGCCGCCGCAGGCCGAGAAGATACGCTTTTGCATGGTGTAGCGGCTGACGCGGCGGCCATCGCCGGTTTTGCAGGCAAAGCCCATCCATGTTACATAGTCCCCGGCATCATCGGCCAGCTCCCGCTCAAAGTGACGGATCATCAAACTTTGCACCGCAAAGATCTTCGGGTCGGCATCGGCGGTGCGCAAAAGTTCGGCCAGCCACTGCGGCTCGGCAAAGGCGTCGTTGTTGAACAGCACCACATATTTGCTCTGCGCCCGGGCAATGCCCTGATTCACTGCGTAGGAAAAGCCGGTGTTGCGTCCGTTTTCAATCAGGGTAAAGTTGGGACGGGTGCAGTAGCTGCGCGCCTGCGCAAGACTTTCGTCGGTGGAGCCGTTGTCCACCACGATCAGGTCAAAATCCTGCTCGGTCTGGGCGTAGATGGACTCGATGGAGTCCTTCAGCCAGCCCTTGCCGTTGATATTGGGGATAACGATGGTTGCTTTGCTCATAAGTTTTTCTCCTGCGGATGTACAGATCCAAGGGGTATTATAGCATAACCCCCCGCAAAAAGAAACGGGCAAATGCTGCGCACGGGGAAGCTTGCCCTTCGCTCAGCAAAAGCGGATGCGGTACTCCCGGGGGGTGCAGTGCTTGATCTCCCGGAAGGTCTTGATAAAGTAGCTTGCGTCCGAAAAACCGCATTCCAGCCCCACCTCGCCGGTCTTGAGCCGGGTGGAGCGCAGCAGCTCGGCGGCTTTTTCCACCCGGAACTGCTTGACGTACTGGATGGGCGTGATGCCCAGAAACTGCCGGAAGCTGCGCAGACAGGCGCTTTCACTCAGGGCTACGCATCCGGCCAGCTTTTCCACGGTCAGTTCCTCGGCGTAGTGCTCCTCTACATAGCGCAGCATCTGCTTCATCCGCTCCGAGGCGATCTGTTCCTGCTCCGATACCTTCACCTTGCCGCTGACGCATTGGGTAATGAGCAGCCGCAGGGCGGCGGTAAGGTGGTACCGCACCCGGTTCTCGTAGTCAAAGGGCTCGTCCGCCACGCCCTTCCACGCCTCCCGCAGGCAGAGCAGCACCTGCCGCTGCCATGGCACGGCCTCGTCCAGCAAAAAGAAGGGCGGCGTGCCCGGCTGCAAAAGCGGGCGGATGAGTTTTTGCCAGAACACGGTGTCCATGCCGCCGACAAGCCTGGGCTGAAATACACCGGAGTGCAGCAGCGCCCTGTCCTCAGCAGGCTCTACCGCGTGCAGCGCCCCGGAGTTGATAAACACGCCCTGCCCGGTCTGCAGGGTCAGCCGGGTCTTGTTCACATCCACATGAATGGGCCCCAGCGCCGCCAGAATAAACTCAAATTCCTCGTGCCAGTGCCACGCCACCGAGTAGCAGGAAAGATCTTCGGCGTAGCAGGCAATGGGGAACAGCGGGCTGCCGTGCTGGGTCTGCTCCCGCCCGGCGGCATCGGCCACCACGGCAGTAGCACTGGAAAGCCCCACCCGGCCGCTGGTATAAGAGGCACAGCTTGTCTGATATGCCATATTCACCAATTCCTTTCCGCAATACTTTGAATGTTTTTTATCAATGCCGATTTTGTTGCATATACTATGCGGTTTTGTTCTATGATTCAAGATTGTTTTGTGGTATTATCCTATCAGAGCTTCCAAGCTCAGTATAGCACCAAGGCAGCGGGAACGCAAGCTGTGCAAGCATTCCCATGCCGGGCAAAACCGCTATCCTCCCGCCGTCTGACGGAGTTACAGCCGGACGGCAAGTGTAATATAAACCATTTTATCAAGGAGGTATTCCTATGCTTCGTATCGAGTATTTTGATAAGGAACGTTTCATGCGCCAGCTTTCTGCCAGCCACGGCAGCGTGCTGCTGCATCTGGACAACGGCAAGACCTGCGACCTGAAGCAGGACGCTACCGCACGCTCCATGCTGCAGATGATGGACACTGCCCCCAAAAAGGGCTTTGACCTCACCGTGACCGACCCCGCCGACGTGACCGGCTTCCTGCGCTATATGCTGGAGGCAGGCCGAACCGAGCGCGTGGCCGGCTGAGTAATGCCAATCTCTTATCCCAATAAGTGTCACAGCTAATGCAAAGCGCCCGCTCCGGTCAAAGCCGGGGCGGGCGCTTTGCCTGTTTTACCGGAAGGCTTGCGCAGGCGGGCAGTCTGTGGTAAGCTGAAAGCAGAAAAAACAAGATGGAGGGAACGACTATGAACCTGAAGGAAGCATTCCGCTACCAGAACAAGCTCCAGTCCCTGCTGGACGAGGCACAGGGCATTCTGGATTGCGATGCCAACGTGACCAAGGTGGCCAACACCTATCTGCGCCATAAGGTGATGCCCGAGGCTGAGGACGAGACCGTTATGGACGTAGCACAGACCGAATATGCGGAGCAGATCACCGACATTGCCCGGTTCATGCTCTATCTGCTGGAGGAGAAGAGCCGCCTGTTTGCCGCCATCCGCAAGGCAAAGGATGCGCTGGACATGGATATGGACAGCGAGGTCAGCCTGAATGCCGCGCGGCAGAGCATTGCCCGCACCTTCAAGCGGATGAACGATCTGCGCAGCTCCGAGCAGCTGCTCTCCGGCGGGGGCACCGGATACCGCTTCAACGCCGAGGGCAACCAGATCTCCTACTGCTGCGATGTGAAGCGGGTGACTACTATCAACTACGACCGCAAGGTCATCCATGCGGCGCTGGGCAAACTGAACCGGCAGGCAGACGAGACTTCCAACCGGCTGGACCTCTGCCTTGTGACCTCCAAGGTGGACTACACCGTCCCCTTTGATGTGAACGCCAGCTTTGCCGAAGCCTTTGAGACCTATCTGGAAAACGCCAAAAACTAAATGAGCACTCTACCGGCTATTTTGGGTGCGGCAAGCGCCGGGTGCACGGCTGCCGGTTCAGGTGCAGATGAACTATAAGGCTGCACATTTCCGCAAGGAAGCTTCGGTACGGCTCACCTTACGAGCCAGCATAATATGAAAAAATCTTGCGTTCGGCTTTTCCGCCACCGCCAGACGCTTTTTCGCCGAAACCGTCCCTTGCTTTTTCCCGCATTCCTGCTACCGTGCTTACGTCTCCATGGGCAGGCAGACAAGCCACCCTTCATGATTTTGCCCCCGCAGATTTTGCGGGCGCACACCTTCTGCGTGCCGGGCGGGCGCTTTGCGCCCCTGTGCACACAAAAAATGGCAGCCGTCCCTGCGCTTGCCGTATCCAAAATAGCCGGTGGAAAACCAAAACCGGAGGTATGAGCTATGAAAAGGTATAAGCTGTTTTATCTCATCGGGCTGCTGTTTTTTCTTGCTGCGGCGCTGAACTTTGTTACCGGAGGGGATCACGCTACGGCAGTGGTATGGCGCTGCCTTGGCGCTACCTTTTTGCTGCTAGGGTGTTCGCAGCAGAAAAAATAAAGCAGCAAGCCAGCCCCGGCGGAAAAAGCTGCCGGGGCTGCAATTCTTTGCGGGGCTCGTTCGTATTCCAGACAGAACGACTGAATTTCGACAAAAACGAGGTATGATCATGTCAACCAAAACGATCTATTCCACTGCCACGACCCGCTTTGACCTGAGCGCTGCGGCACTTCATATCCTTGCTATGGCGCTGATGCTGATGGACCACCTGTGGGCGACCCTGCTGCCTGCGCAGGAATGGCTGACCTGTGCCGGGCGGGTGGCCTTTCCCATCTTTGCCTTTATGGCGGTAGAAGGGTATTTCCACACCCATGACCTGAAAAAATACACCCTGCGTCTGCTGCTGTTTGCCCTGCTTTCGGAAGTGCCCTTCGATTTGATGTACGGCGGCACATGGTTCTACCCGGTGCACCAGAACGTCATCTGGACGCTGCTGCTGGGCATTCTGGGCGTCCATTTGATGGAAACCGTGCGCAAAAAGCAGAAAACATGGATGTACCTGCTGGTATCCGCCCTTGTGGTGGCGGCAGGCGCAGTGCTGGGCACGCTGGGCATGGTGGACTACTACGGCGCCGGTGTGCTGACCGTGTTCATCTTTTACTTCTTCCATGGGCGCAAGTGGTGGTGCCTGCTGGGGCAGCTGGCGGCGCTGTACTGGGTCAACGTGGAACTGCTGGGCGGGCTTATGTACCCCATCCAGCTCTTCGGCATGGACTTTGAGCTTTGCCAGCAGGGGCTGGCGCTGCTGGCACTGGTGCCTATCTGGCTGTACCGCGGGCGGCAGGGCTGCCACAGCAAGCCGTTCCAGTATGCCTGCTACGCCTTTTACCCTGTGCATATGCTGCTGTTGGTTCTGGTGCTGAACTTCGTGAACCGATAAGATATTAGGAAACGGGTCAGAAACACCCACAGGTGTTTCTGACCCGTTTTTTAGTCTTTTGCCGGGGGTGCTTTCCTATAAACGCAAAGCATGGTATACTGAAGGCGGAAAACAAAAGCTTGGAGGAGCAACAATGACAAACAAGAAGCTGAACTACCCCGCAATCGCCAAGGAGACGGCTATCCTGACCGGAGCTATCGCTATCATTGCGGCGGCGGTCTATTTTTTTCTGGCACCCAGCCATACATCCGTCAGCAGTATTTCCGGCCTTGGCATCGTGCTTTCTAATTTTGTGCCGCTGCCGCTTTCGGCCATTACTATGGTGCTGAATACCGTGCTGCTCATCATCGGTTTTTTCACCTGCGGCAGGGAGTTTGGCGCAAAAACCGTGTATACCAGCGTGATGCTGCCGGTGTTTCTGGGGCTTTTTGAGCGTTTGTTCCCGGATTTTGGCTCCATGACGGATAGTCAGGAACTGGATGT
>OGEU01002436.1_pt1 | contig 13316 bp, 10 predicted proteins | sample 1570651 | NCBI WGS metagenome assembly OGEU01 (sample SAMEA2582129, study PRJEB24529) | metagenome | biome: Human gut stool | place: China | collected 2011 | reverse complement strand
CGGCCAGCGCGAGCCTCGAGCCGATCGCCGCCATCATCAACGCGCCGGTGGCCACGGCACCGCTGCTACGCGAAGGCAAGCAGTCACCTGCCGCACGCGCGGCGGCCCTTCGTCATGGCAGGAACCCCGACGAGACCGACAACGAGCCGCAACCGGAGCAGCGTGTGGCGCAGCCGTCGACCGTACGCGAGGAGACGGGCGATCGCACCAATCCGGACACCGGCGAAATCCCCGTCGTGCAGAAGAACGACGGCCGCGTCTCCGCCGATCCGAACGATCCGGAAGTCGCCAGGGCCATCCGCAACGAGCAGATCCAACAGCGCAAGACCAAGCGTGCGCACTCCAAGCGCAACCGCATCATCGGTATCGTCGTCACCATTCTGGTGCTGCTGGGACTGGCGGGAGCCGCCGTCGGTACGTATCGTTGGAGCCAGACCAAGTATTATCTCGGCGATGACAACGGCAGCGTGACCATCTTCCAGGGCGTCCCGACGAGCATCTTCGGACTGAAGCTGTCCCACGCCGTCTCCGACACCGGTATGAAGACCTCCGAGTTGCCGCCAAGCTGGCAGGAACAGCTGATGCAAGGCATCTCCTTCGACTCGTACGGCGAAGCGAAGAATCACACGACGCTCATCAAGAAGCAGCTCAAGCAGCAACAGGCCGAAAACAAGAAGAGCGGCGGCGGATCATCGCCTTCCGCCAGCTCCTCAGCCAGTCCCAGCTCGAGCGCCTCAGCATCGTCTTCCTCCAGCTCGAGTCCGCGAGGCGGTGACAAGTCATGATCACTACCCGCTTGAGGCAGTTCGGTCTGCTAATGCTCAGCATGCTGACCTGCGCCGTGGCGTTCTTCCAGATGTTCGAACGCACCACGGGTGGTTTCCCTTCCAACTACATGGGAATGCTCGTGTTCATCGCAGTGCTGTTCCTGGCCGCATGGGGCCTGTTGCTGCGATTCCAGCCGTATGCAAGCCAGACCATCCTATGTTGCGTCATGTTGCTGACCGGCATCGGCGTAACCATGATCGCCCGCATCGATCAGGAGACCAAGACCTCGGTCGCATTCAAGCAGTTGATGTGGTTGGCCATAGCGCTTGTATTGAGTGCCCTGCTGGTGATCTTCCTCAAGGATTACCGCGTGCTGCGCCGCTTCTCATACGTGAGCATGGTGGTCGGCCTGGTGTTGCTGCTGTCCCCGATGCTGCCGGTGATCGGCTCCGAACAGTATGGCGCGAGGATTTGGGTGAAGATTCCCGGCCTCGGCTCGTTCCAGCCAAGCGAATTCGCCAAGCTGTTCCTTGCGTTCTTCTTCGCCTCCTACCTGTTCGACCACCGCGACCAGCTTGCGGTCGGCGGCAAGAAAGTACTCGGCCTGCAGCTACCGAGAATCAAGGATATGGGCCCGATCATCGTGGTGTGGATCGTGGCCATGGGCGTGCTCGTGATTCAGCACGATCTGGGCACCTCGCTGATGTTCTTCGCCATGTTCGTATCCATGCTGTATGTGGCCACCGGCCGCAAAAGCTGGATCATCATCGGCTTCATCGCCTTCGCCGCGGGCGCATTCCTGGCGGCGAACATCTTCAGTCATGTCGGCGCGCGCGTCGACGCCTGGCTGCACCCGTTCAGTACGGAGCAGTATGGCAAGGAATATGGCGGATCGTACCAATTGGTCACCGGCATTTTCGGTCTGGCTTCCGGTGGCATGATGGGCACCGGCCTGGGGCAGGGGCATCCGTCGCTCACGCCGATCGCCAACTCCGACTACATCTACGCCGCTGCCGGCGAGGAGCTTGGTCTGACCGGCCTGTTGGCCACACTGATGCTGTATCTGCTGATCATCGCCGCCGGTATGATCACCGCCATGAAGATCAAGGACGGTTTCGGCAAGCTGCTGGCCTCCGGCCTGGTGTTCACCATGGCATTCCAGGTGTTCACCGTGGTTGGCGGTATCACGCTGGTCATTCCGCTCACCGGCCTGACCCTACCGTACATGGCCGCCGGCGGCTCGTCGCTGATCGCCAATTATCTGTTGGCCACGTTGCTGGTCATCATTTCGAATGCCGCGAACAAACCGGAGGATGACCTGAACAGCGATACCTTCCAGTACGAGGCGATGCAGGCGTTGCGCAACCGCGACATGAAACACCGTACGCAGCCCACCGAACCGATCGCACGCACCGTGACGGGAGGCTCGAATGAATAAATCGTTACGTCAGCTTTTCACCATCGTCATCATCCTGTTCGTGATCCTGGGCATGTCGACGACCATCATCACCGCCATCCGTGCCAACCAGCTCAATCAGGATCCGCGCAACACCCGAGCGCTCTACCATGAGTATGGAGCTCCGCGAGGCTCGATTCTCGCCTCGGACGGTTCCGTAATCGCCAAATCCGACCCGTCGAACGACGCATTCTCCTACCAGCGCTCCTACTCCGATGGCCCGCTGTATGCACCGGTCACCGGTTTCTTCTCGATCAGTCAGCGCGGGTGGAGCGGGATCGAAGCCTCCCGTAGTTCACTGTTGTCGGGGCAGTCCGACCAGCTGTTCTGGCAGCGTTTCAAAGCGCTGTTTACCGGTCAGGAGAACAAGGGCGCCACCATCGAGACCTCCATCGATCCGAAGATCCAGCAGGCTGCCTATAACGCCTTGGGGTCGCTTGACGGCGCGGCCGTGGCCATCGAACCGAAGACCGGTCGTATTCTCGCCATGGTGAGTACGCCGAGCTATGATCCGAACCAGCTGGCCAGCCACACCACGTCGGAAGTGAACGAGAACTACAACACGCTCTCGTCCGACCAGGCGAATCCGATGCTCAACCGCGCCACTTCGCAGCTGTACCCGCCCGGCTCCACGTTCAAGACGGTGGTCGCGGCCGCCGCGCTGGAAACCGGCCAATACCAGACCGATACGCAGATTCCCGCCGGTGCCAGCTATACGCTTCCCGGCACCACGGTGCAACTGACGAACGCCACTTCGCAAGGCAACGGCTCCGACGGCAAGATTTCTCTGGAAGACGCGATGGCGTATTCGTCGAACACCGCCTTCGCGCAATTGGGCGTCTCGCTGGGTGACGATAAGGTCTCGTCGATGGCCAAGAAGCTTGGTTTCGACAGTTCGATCACCGTGGACGGCACCGATTCTTCCGGTACTCCGTGGATGACCGTGGCTTCGAAATTCCCGACTGATGTGAGTGACGACAAACTTGCGCTGGCATCGATCGGACAGGGAGATACGGTGGTCACCCCGTTGCAGAACGCCCTGATTGCGGCGGCCGTCGCCAATGACGGCAAGTTGATGCAACCGACGCTGGTCGACCGTGTACGCTCCTCGGATCTGTCGGTCGTCTCGCAGACCAAGTCGGAGGTGATGTCGCGACCGTTCAGTGCCGACACCGCCGACAAGCTCACGCAGATGATGGAGGCCGTGGTCACCAAGGAGGATCCCGAATTGGCGATTGACGGCGTGCAGGTGGCGGTGAAGACCGGTACCGCACAGATTGGGGAGAATAACGGATCCGTCGACGCCTGGGTCATCGGATTCGCACCTGCGGACGATCCGAAAATCGCGGTGTCCGTGGTGGTGCACAACGTGGATTCCTACGGCGCATTGGCCGCAGGTCCGATCATGAAAGCGATGATGCAGGAGGCGCTGGCAGAATGAAACTGATTGAAGGACAGCTCATCCACCGACGCTACAGACTGGATTCCCGTCTGGCGCAAGGCGGCATGGGCGAAGTGTGGAAGGGCTATGACATTCAGCTCGGCCGCCCGGTGGCCATCAAGGCCTTACGCGGCGATCTGGGCTCCAGCCAGGAGGCGAAACTGCTTCGTCTACGCGCAGAGGCCCATAATTCCGCCAATTTGGCGCATCCAAACATCGCCGCATTGTTTGAATACTACGAGCATGACGGCATCGGATTCCTGATCATGGAGTATGTGCCGAGCAAGTCGCTGGCCGATCTGTTCCACGAGATCGACGGCCCGATGGAGCCGACGCAGCTGCTGCCGATCCTCATTCAGACCGCGCGTGGCCTGTTCGTGGCGCATTCGCATGGCGTGATTCATCGCGATGTGAAGCCGGCGAACATCATGGTCTCCGATTCCGGCGAGGTGAAGATCACCGATTTCGGCGTCTCCTACTCCACTAACCAGGAGCAGATCACGCAAGATGGCATGGTCGTGGGCACCGCGCAATATATTTCCCCGGAGCAGGCGCAAGGCCAGCAGGCCACGCCGCAGTCCGACATCTATTCGTTGGGGGTCGTCGCCTATGAAGGCCTGTGTGGGCATCGTCCGTTCACTGGCACTACGCCGGTTGACATCGCCGCCGCACATGTGAACAATCCGGTTCCGCCGTTGCCTGACTCCGTGGATGTGCAGCTGCGTGAATTCGTGATGTCGATGCTCGCCAAGGATCCGCTCGACCGTCCGAAGGACGCGCTGGCGGTATCCCGCGTGCTGACACGCATTGAACGACGTCTGCTCGATCAGCAGACACAGTTGGCGGACACGATGATCGTTCCCACCGGGGGTCGGATTCCTCGTCGTGTGGCCAGCAAACCCCATATCTCGCCCAGCAGTGATTGGAAGGAACAGGGATGAGCAACAACATGCCTACCTCTTTGGCGAATGGCCGCTATCAGCTCGGTCAACTGGTCGGCCGCGGTGGCATGGCCGAAGTGCATGTGGCACTTGATACGCGTCTGGGTCGTACCGTGGCCGTGAAGATCATGCGCGCCGATTTCGCCAATGACCAGATCTTCCTCGCCCGCTTCCGCCGCGAGGCGCATTCCGTGGCGCAGATGAACAATCCGAACATCGTGAACATCTACGATTCGGGCGAAGAGGTCGTCACCACCGAAACCGGTCAGACCGAGCATCTGCCATATCTGGTGATGGAGTACGTGAAGGGTCAGACCCTGCGCGACATCATCAAGGTGAACGGCGCGCTCAGCCAGCGCGACGCCGAACAGGTGATGATGGGCGTGCTCAACGCGCTTGAGTATTCGCATCGCATGGGCATCATCCACCGCGACATCAAGCCCGGCAACATCATGATTTCCGAGCAGGGCGTGGTCAAGGTCATGGACTTCGGCATCGCCCGCGCGCTCGACGATTCCGCCGCCACGATGACGCAGTCGCAGGGTGTGGTCGGAACCGCGCAATACCTGTCTCCCGAGCAGGCACGCGGCGAAAGCGTCGACATGCGTTCCGACCTGTATTCCGCAGGTTGCGTGCTGTATGAAATGCTTACCGGAAGGCCGCCGTTTACCGGCGATTCCGCGGTTGCGATCGCCTACCAGCATGTTTCGGAGGTCGCCACTCCCCCAAGTTCGGTCGTTCCCGGCTTGCCGAAGATGTGGGATTCGATTTGCGCGAAGGCGATGGCGAAGGATCGTCAGAACCGTTACGCCACGGCTTCCGAATTCAAGAACGATTTGCTGACGTTCATGAACGGCGGCGTGCCGATGGCGGCCGCGTTCAATCCGTTGACCGATCTGACCAATATGAAGGCACGCAAGCAGGCCGAAATGGACGCGAACACCGTGGCCATGACTCCTGCCGGTGAAACCGCCGCGACGCAGGCGTTCAATCCCGTTACGGGCCAGTTCGAGGCCGTGCCGAACCCACAGAACGGCGTATCCACAAAAACCCGCGCAGAACAGCGTGCCGAGGCCGCTAAGGCGCGTAAGAAGAAGCAGATCATCATCGGCTCCGTGGTGGGCGGTCTGGTGGCGCTGCTGGTCATTCTGGGTGTGTTCTTCATGCTGAACAAGAGCGACTCCACCGCCGACATGGTGGAAGTTCCTAATTTCACCGCCACGGCGAATATTTCCGAGGCGCGCGTCGAAGAGCAGCTCGCGGCCAAGGGTCTGAAGCTCGATGCCCGAGAGGATTCCGATTCAAGCGAGCCGAAGGGCACCATCACCAAGCAGAATCCGGCGGGCGGCAAGAAGGTCGCCAAGGGCTCCACGGTTTCCGTGTGGTTCTCCACCGGCCCTCAGTCGGTCGCCGTTCCGGATGTGTCGAACAAGAGCCAGGATGATGCGAAATCCATTCTTGAGGCCGCCGGCTTCAAGGTGGGTAACGTGCGCACGGTCGACAATGCCTCCATCGAAAAAGACAAGGTGGTAAGCACGGATCCTGCCGCCAATTCGAAGCAGACCAAGGGCACGATCATCACGCTGTACATTTCGTCCGGCATGACCAAGATTCCCGACAATCTGATCGGACAGCCGAAAGACACGGTTATCGAGCAGCTGAAGCAGGCCGGTCTGACGCAGATCACCATCGAAAGCGAATATTCCGATTCCATCGCTTCCGGCGCCGTCACCCGCGTCGAGCCGGGTGTTGGAAGCACGGTCGAGGCCGGTACCGCGGTCACGATTTGGGTGTCTACCGGCAAGCAGCAGATCAGCGTGCCCAGCGTGGTCGGCATGGGCTATGCGAACGCCAAGAGCCTGTTGGAAAGCTACGGTTTCCAGGTCACGGTTTCCGGCCCGGAGGATGGCACGGTCACAGACATGTCACCGACCGCCGGCACCCAGTCCGACAGCGGAGCCACGATCACGTTGACCACGAAGTCGTCCAGCACCAATAATGGCGGCAACAACGGCAACAACGGCGGCAACGGCGGCAACACCGACGGAGGCAACAACACTCCCGAAGGCAACTGATCGGTCGAGATAACCGCCATCATTCACAAGGAAGGCCCAGCTGAAATGCCAGCTGGGCCTTCCTCATTACGGTCTTATGTTCTTTTGCGATTCGTGTTTTCTTACGATTTTGTATTTTCTTGCGATTGAGATTGCGCGACTTACGTTTCCACGCTTGTACCATCGCTTGTACCATGCGTTTTCGCACTTCCCACGTCTTCTTGCTGCGACCTTAGGCCGCGACCTTGGGCTGCAATCCCTTGGAACGTTCCACGGCGTTCTCCTGGCCGCACACCTTCAGCCAGTTCGCAAGCAGACGGTAGCCGTCCTGCGTCATCACGGATTCGGGGTGGAACTGCACCGCATACATCGGCTTGCTGCAATGCTTGATGCCCTGCACGATGTGGTCGACCTGCGTCCACGCGGTCACCACCAGCTCTTCCGGCACGGAATCGGGCTCCACGGCCAGCGAATGGTAGCGAGTGGCGGTCATCGGATTGGCGACGCCTTCGAAGATCTCATCGTCGATATGCTCCACCAAGCTGGTTTTGCCGTGCATGATGGTCGGCGCGTGGCTTACGGTCGCGCCGAACACTTCGGCCAGCGCCTGCATGCCGAGGCACACGCCGAACATGGGCTTGGACTGCTCCGCGCACAGGCGAATCATGCCTTCGCTGGCACCGGAATCGGCCGGAGCGCCCGGGCCGGGAGAAATAAGCACGCCGTCGTATTCGTCGATCACATCGGCTTCGCCCGGATCGATCGCATCGTTGCGCACCACCGTCACCGCGGCACCCAACGTCTTCAAATAGCCGACAATCGTGTAAACGAACGAATCGTAGTTGTCCACGACCAAAATGCGTGCGGAATCGGTCATCATGCTCCTATCAACGTCGGAATGTCGGCGTTCGAATGCTTCGAATACTTACGTTGCGCGAATATTTGCGTTTGCATAGCAGTGTACGTGCGCAACATGTCGTGACGCGGCGCGCGTCTCACGCAGCAATCGCAGCAATCGTGATAATCGCAGATCGCAGCAATCGCTTTCACGTCTGCCAGCAAAACTGCCAGCAAGCCTTCCGGCAGACCGCCGGAAGGCACCTGAATACAGCTTTATATGGCCGTGTAATTCGACATTTCCTGCAATGCCGGAATATTCGTCGCAGCCCACGGGAACAGCCATTCAAAGCACGATGCGGCCGCCGCGAAAATCAGCAACGCCATGAGCACAAGTCGAATCGGAAGCACACCCGGCTGCAATCGCATCAATCCGCCGTACAAGCTGAATTCCGGCTTTTCACGGCGTCCTGCGCGCACGTCGGCGAGATACGGCCAACGCCATGCCACCAGCGCGGAAAGGAAGATGATCACATATGCGGCGAGCGCGCCGAGAATCCACGGTTTGAGTGAGCTGACGGATGCGACGATCGACGATTTTTCGTTGTTGACGAATTTGACTTTGCCGTTGGAGTCGGTGGAGGCGAGCTCCTGGGGGATGCCGTCGGACACCTTCGCCCAGTATGAGAATTCCGCGTAGCTGATCCAGCGGTGTGTCGGCGTGGAGTATTTCGGTTCGCATGTGGTCATGGTCAGCATGCGTTTGGTTGGCGTCGCGCCGGGGTTTTCGGGGTTGGCGGCGACCACTTCGATGTCGGTCGGCAGCACGATTTTGTAGCTGGTGTAGTGGTAGACGTACCAGTAATCCTGCGTGCGCACGATGATCGGGTCGCCTTCCTGCAGTTTGTCGACGTCGCCGAGTGGCTGTCCGTAGCCGTTGCGGTGCCCTGCGAAGGCGAAATTGCCGACTTGGCCAGGCATTTGCGAATCCTTGTAGTGGCCGAGTCCGTGCTTGTTGAGTTCGGTGAGAGAGGTGCCTTCAACGAGGTTGCGCTGCCATTGGCTGCCGAATCGCGGAATGTAGACCTGGGCGATGAGCTCGCCTTCCTGTGCGCTTTGCGGTTGCGTTGGCGGGTCGCCTTCCTGCGCTTGCGCAATGGTGACGCTGTCGGATTGTCCGGGGTCGGACCATGATACGGATTGGCGTGTTTCGATTTGGTTGTGTTCGGCCTGCACGCCCGTCCACCACATTTGCCATGCGATGTAGAGCGCGCAGACGGCCGCCGCGGTCAGCATGAGTTCGGCGAGGATGCCAAGTATCGTCCAGACCACGCTTTTGCGACGCTGTTTTGGTGCCACGTGCTTCATCGGTTACTTCCCCTCTTGCGATTCCTGCGTTTCGTCCGTTTGCTGCGATCCGTCTGTTTCGTTGTTCATCGCCTGCGCGTATTGCAGCGGCTGTTGCAATGCGTCGGTCGCGTCGAAATGGAGTTTTTCTTTTTCGTCGACCTGCCATCCCAAGCCGAACGCGCTGACGTACTGCCGGTATATGGTCACTTCCTGCGAATTGTCGAGCGCCTTTTTCATTGTCTCGACCGGGCCGATCGCGGAAATGGTGAATGGCGGCGAATACTTTTTGCCCTGCAAAAGCAGCACGTTGCCGGAACAGCGCACTGCGGAATTGAACAGCACACGCTGGTCCATGATCATCATGGATTCCGCGCCGCCCGCCCAAAGCGCGTTCACCACGGCTTCGACGTCTTGCTGGTGCACCACGTAATCGTTGATGTTGGAGGTGGAGCCGCTGGAATCGACCATGTTTTCCCAGAGTGGCGAATCGTCGAGCGTCACCACGAGTCCGGGGCCTTCCACCGCGGGCAGCATGGTGCCGTTGCCGGCGCTTTCGCTGTCTTGCTGGTCGGCGTCGTCCTGGCTGTTCAGGGTTTTGCTCAGATCGTTCACGCGGGAGCTGAGCGCGTCGACTTCCGTCTGCAGGGAGTTGACTTTTTTCACGCGTTGTTCCACGAGTTCGGCGGTGTCGTTGGTCACCACGACGGAACGGTTCACGCGCAGGTTCGTGGCGAGCAGGAATCCGGAGAACATGAGCACAAGGAATGCCGCCACTCCGGCCGCTTTCGACCGTTTCGCGGTGTGCTTGCCGGTGTGCTTCGCCATGCGGACCTTCCTGATTCCCATTAAGCATTTGCTCTGATTATGAACAGTTTTACGCTGTGAGTTCGCCGCTTTCGAGTCTACCCACTATTATGACTTTTAGCCTATTAAAGGAGACTATGCTGATGGCTGACGAAGAGCTGCACGAAACCACCGCGGACGATCAGAACGATCTGCAGTCCACGGACGACACCGCTGCCGTTGAAAAGAGCAACGAAACCGTTCAGGATGCCGCTGAGGAAACCACCGTCGATTCCACTTCTGACGAATCCGCTGATTCCGACGACGATGACGATCACGACATTCCGATGGATCGCGTCGAAGCGGTGCTGAACGCTACCGCCGATAAGGACTCCCTGAGCCCGCAGATGCAGCGCATGATGAACCGTCAGGCGGAGAACACCCGCCGCGTGGAGGAAACCATCAAGGGCACCAAGTCCAATCCACGCTGGTTCGTGCCGCTGTTCTGCGCGCTGATGATCATCGGTCTGATCTGGGCGGTCGTCTACTACCTGACTTCCGACTACCCGATTCCGAACATCGGCGCGTGGAATCTGGCCATCGCATTCGCGATCATCATGATCGGATTCATCATGACCATGTGGTGGCGCTAAAGCGTAGTTTCGCCTTTCCTGCGATTTGAGGGCGTCTGTACAACGTGCGGTCAGACGCCCTTTTCGCATGCCCTTTTACGATTATCTCGCAATCTTTTCGTAGGTTTTCTTCGTAGGTTTCACGCTCTTTCGCAAACGTACGCGGTCTTTCGCGACTGCCTTGCCAATCCCGGTTCGCCTGTTTCTTTTTTCGATTCCGGTTTGTTTTTCAGATTTTCGACGTGCGCAGCAGCACATGATCGCAGCCTTGCATGGTAGTGCCGAACAGATAGACCGGACCACCGTCGGCAAGCTTCAATTTCTTGCGTAGCTGCGGTGCGGTAAGCGGGAAGTTACGTACCGCGATATTGGCCTGTTTCGTGCCATTCAGCAGTCGTTTTATATCCTTTTTATTCATGCCGCCGATCGCTTCAATCGCGAATCCTCTGCCGGGAAAATCGGCAACCGGCGTTGCCGACACGAAAAGGTGACTGCTTGGACCGACCTGCGTCACACCGAATCGTTCCTCCACCAGATCGAAGCAACCGGCCTTCATAATCGACGCATTCGGCTCATACAAGTAGTTTTTCGCCTCCGGCAGCGGTTTGCCGCCAATGCGCAGGCCCTGCGTATATGCGGCGGAATCATAGTCGATCCGCTGATTGTCGTTCACGCAGAACACGCGCGGCGCGGATGGTTCCTCATGCACCTGCTGACCCAATACCAGCAACAGTTCCTTGCATTCGTTGCCGGTGGCCACGATATGCACTTCGCGTACGGCCCCGTCGAAATCGGCGACCGCCTTGCGCCAATCCAACATCGGCGAAAGCTTGACCAGCGTGTACTGCGATTTGGCGAGCAACAGGTCACGCAATTCGAGTACGTTCGGCGTGCAATCCTCGATCGCGTAAGTGCGCGATCCATGCTCGTCGCGGCGGGCCGGATCAAGGTAGATGAAGTCCACCGGACCCATCTGCCTGAGGTATTCCACGCCGTCGCCGCACACGATACGCGCCTGGTCGAGTCCCAGTGCGGCCATATTGTGTTCGGCCAGATCGCACAGATGCCGCTGCCGTTCCACATAAGTGGCTTGGCTGAATCCGCGCGCCAGATACGAGAAGTCCACGCCGAACCCGCCCGTCAGATCCACCATCGCCCTTTTCGCCACCAATGTGTCCGATTCTGAAGAATCGGTCACCCGCACGCCTGTTTTAGTCTCTTGCGTGTCCGATTCTGGAGAATCGGACAACTGGAACGCACTTTTTGCCGTTTGCATGACCGATTCGGCAGAATCGGACAACTGTGGCTCACTTTTCGTGGTTTGGTTGTCCGATTCTCCAGAATCGGACACTCTGGCGCGCACGGTTGCGGCCGGCGCGAGCAGTGTTTGTGCGATTTCTGACTTGTATTGGGCTGTGAACTGCGATGAGCACTGTTCCATGGAAATGTGCGGAGGGTATACGATTCCCTCGCAGGAGGCCCATTGTGGCAGTTTTTTGCGTGCGATCTGCCATCCGGCAATCTGGTCGAGCGCCAACGGCAGGTCGAGCCCTTCCACACGTTTGGCCTTCAACGCCAGTTCGCGCACGTCCTCGTTGCGATGCATCGCCACGAATTCGCGCGTCTCGTCATTCATGATTGTCATTGGTGACGTACCTGATTTCGTTGTGTTGATTCGTCGTCATTCTGGGGATTTTCTGGTTTCACACGATGTGGATAAGTCGTGGATTATTGTGGACGAATGTGGATAGCGTCTATATCTTGTAGGCAGTTTTATGGCCGTCCACAATATATAGGATGGTGTTTTTCCCCATTTTTCCACTATGCACAGTCGGGTTATCCACATTTTCCACCGTTGAAAAGCCGGGGAATCCACCGTTTTGTGAATATCCTTGTGGATAATGCACCGAGTTATCCCCGACTTACCCACAGCTCAACCCTCACTTATCCACACACTTATCCACATTTGTGGATAAGTGTGTGTCTGCAATTCCCCAAATCTGTTTTTTCTCCTGCCTACCAACTAGAAGAACATGCCAAGAAGGGGGTTTGCGCGAAGTGGATTGCTCATATTGCATGCGACGACAATCGCAATAATCACGGCCAACATGATTACGCCGTACATCAGCGTGCGCTGCTGCAGACTTTTGCCGCGCAACGCATGCAGACCGGAAACCAACAGCCAGGCGAACACTCCTCCGATGATGAATCCGCCGACATGCGCCTGCCATGCGATGTTCGGCGTGATGATTGGCATCAGGAAGTTGATGAGCATCCAGATCAGCATGGATCGAATGTCGATGCCAATGCGCTGGTATACCACCAGAATTGCCGCGAACAGGCCGAATAGCGCGCCGGAAGCGCCGTATGCGGATGTCAGCCAACCGTCTTGCGAGAACAGTGACCAGACCATCATGCCGGCGCTTCCGCCGAGTCCTGACAGCACGTATAACGCGAGATATGGCAGATGCCCCATCATGCGTTCCAATACAGGCCCGACGCACCACAAGGTCAGCATGTTGAAAAGAATGTGCCATAGGGAGGCCGGCTGGTGCAGGAACATTGACGTAATGAAGGTCCATGGGCGGTGAGTCGCCAGCGCGGGCATGAATACGCCTGAGCCGACGAATGCGTTGCAGCCGGCCGGCCAGACGATTTTCAATAGTGTTTCGACAATCCAGACCGCGACGCATATCGCCATGATCGTAACGGTGATCACAGGATCGCCGTTACGCCAACGGTATCGCATGGAACGTGCAGAGAAGAAGTCTTTGAACGACGGGGAATCGGGAAACAGACTGAAACGTTGATAAGCCATGTTTCAACCCTACTGGAACGTGCGAATCCGCGAATCTGCGAAATCATTGCAAATGATTGCATTCTTGTGAATCCCCGGCGCGTAAATCCACCCAATCAACACATTCAAGGAATTAATATAGTGAACAGAGTTGGCTTGAACGAGCAGGTCAGCCAATGTTCGCCGATATTTGGGAAAGGATCCGTCATGGAGAACAAGTCTTCTAACGGTTGGAAGTTCTTCGCACTGCTCTTCGG
>OGEU01002430.1_pt1 | contig 13341 bp, 11 predicted proteins | sample 1570651 | NCBI WGS metagenome assembly OGEU01 (sample SAMEA2582129, study PRJEB24529) | metagenome | biome: Human gut stool | place: China | collected 2011 | reverse complement strand
ATTTCCTTTATTGCTATTGATGAAGCGCACTGTATTTCACAATGGGGCCATGATTTCCGCCCTGAATATACCCAACTTGGCGGCTTAAAAGCGGCTTTTCCAAATGCGCCAATTATGGCATTAACGGCGACGGCCGATTACGCGACGAGACAGGATATTCTCACTCATCTTAAATTAGATCATCCTCACAAATACATTGGCAGTTTTGACCGTCCGAATATTCGTTATACGTTGGAAGAAAAGTTTAAGCCAATGGAGCAGCTTACGCGTTTTGTGTTAGCTCAGAAAGGTAAAAGTGGCATTGTGTATTGTAATAGTCGTTCGAAGGTGGAACGTATAGCAGAAACTTTGCGAAATAAAGGCGTTTCGGCTGCGGCATATCATGCGGGAATGGAAACTGCACTGCGTGAACGCGTCCAGCAAGATTTTCAACGAGATAATGTACAAGTTGTGGTTGCGACGATTGCGTTTGGAATGGGCATTAATAAATCTAACGTACGTTTTGTTGCCCATTTTGATTTGCCGAGAAGCATTGAATCATATTATCAAGAAACTGGTCGTGCGGGGCGAGATGATTTACCTGCGGAAGCGGTGCTTTTCTACGAACCGGCTGATTATGCTTGGTTACAGAAAATTCTGCTGGAGAAACCAGAGACGCCACAACGTCAAATTGAGCAACATAAATTGGAAGCTATTGGTGAATTTGCCGAAAGTCAAACTTGTCGTCGTTTAGTGTTACTCAATTATTTTGGCGAACATCGTCAAACACCTTGTCAAAACTGCGATATTTGTCTTGACCCGCCAAAGAAATATGATGGCTTAATTGATGCACAAAAAGTGATGTCGACGATTTATCGTGTGGGGCAGTGTTTCGGTGTGCAATATGTGATTGCGGTATTGCGAGGGATGCATAATCAAAAAATTGTAGAACGCCAACATGATAAGTTAAGTGTTTATGGCATTGGTAAAGATAAAAGCAAAGAACATTGGCAATCCGTGATTCGCCAGCTTATCCACCTTGGTTTTATTCAACAAGTGATCGGTGAGTTTAATAGTGCAACGCTTCAGCTCACAGAAAGTGCACGCCCTGTTTTAAAAGGCGAAGTGCCGCTTGAATTAGCGATGCCGCGCATTTCATCCATTAATAAAATTGTGCATACATCCCATAAAAATACAGTGGCAAATTATGATAAAGATTTGTTTGCTCGTTTGCGTTTCCTACGGAAGCAGCTAGCGGATAAGGAAAATATTCCACCGTATATTGTCTTTAACGATGCGACGTTGCAAGAAATGGCGCAATATATGCCAACAAGTAATATTGAAATGTTACAAATTAATGGCGTAGGTGCGATCAAATTAGAACGATTTGGGCAGCCGTTTATAGCATTGATTCGAGAACATAAAGCAATTTTAGAAAAGGCAGAAAAAGAATAAGTGCGGTCAAAAAAACAAAGAATTTTTCGACCGCACTTTTTTCTAGCTGGCACTTACATCTTGTTCATCGCGTAATTGACGATCAAAGACTTGTGCGCAATCATCGGTGCCAGAGCCATACCAAGTGGTATCACGCAGTGCTACTTCACCTTTACGGTATTTTTCCACTTCGCTTTTCTTCACCAAATAACCCGTTACCCGAATCAAATCAGTGTTTTTAAGATAAGTGGTGATATAACGGTAACCTTGCGCAAATGAACCATCGATAATATCAACGACGGCATCTAAATGATCCACATAGGTTTGGTCAAAGGCAAACAAATCTCCCGTACCTGATGGGAAGTATTTATGGAATGGTGCGGATTGTTTTAAATGAGCCAATAACGTTGGTTCTTCACCCACACGAATGCGATGTGCTGGCGCATTACGTTTATCTTCTTCATGATTACTTGCCCCTACTTGCGCATGTAACAAATAACGATTGCCCGTGCGCTCCGCATACACGCCTTCATGGTTATCCGTGACTTCTTTTAATTTATCCATAATCAAGGTCGCAATTTCATCACCGCGTTGGCTTTTACCAAAGGTTTCATTTAAGCCTTCTTGTTGCAATAAATGATTTGTCGCATCTGCAAGTCCTACAATGGCAAACATCCCCGTAAAATTAGTCCGTTTGATAAAACCTTCTTTTTTGAGGAATGAGGTATTAAAGAAGTTGCTTTCTTCTACTACAAATTTATGGCGTTTATCCATTGTGGAGAGCGCACATTTTGCTACACGAGGTAAAAGTTCATTGACCATTTCATCCACGGTTTTACAGGCGCGTGCGATAGTCCCTAAGCGTAAGCGAGTGAGCGTATAAGCCCCTCCACATTCAGGCAGTGCGTTATAGCAGCTTGCAATACCATATTGTTCGCCTAAGTCAGAAATGTAGTAAGCATCATTAGCAAAAGACGGTTTAGAAACTAATAAGCACGCTTTTGCCGCTAATTCTGCAAATTCACGACTTGTTTTGCTCTTATCGTAACGAATGGTCATATTTGGTGTTGGTGCTTCTAACTCAATCACCGCTTTTAAAATTAAACGCCCTGCTTTGGTGTCATAAGGCCCAATATTGGCATGACAGAATGAATCTGGCACAGTTTTATCCACATGATTTAAGAAACGTTTAATTTTGATGTAGTCTTGTTCTTCATCGGTAATAAACGGATCAAGTAGCATGTCTAAGCGCCCAATGTAAACTGGGAATGTGGTAATGGAGGGCACGTGGGAATATAAAATCAATAAGCCATCTAATGCTTCATCAAGATTTTTTGGTGCGGGTAATTCAAGAAATTCACAGCCTTTTTTAATATACACATTGTAATCCGGCAAAATGTAGCGGGGGCGATAAATCGCATAGCCTTCGTTTAAATCACAGATCATTTGATTTTGAAGGAATTGCCATTCTTCATCTGTGTAGCCTAATAATTCACGAGGATCAAATAATCGCTCGGCAATATTGCCTAAACACATGAGTTTTTGTTGATAGGTGAGTGTATTGGATTTTACGGTATCTAAAATATCTTGAAGAGATGCAAGCATAATAATGTCCTAATTTAAAAGGGTAGCCTATTTTAAGTCAGTGGCTGGATGATGACAATTTTGACAATGTGATCTACATCACATTTATGATATTTATCAGTCAATTCGGTTATATCATATGACGTTAAAATGTTTTGGTTTTATGGGGTTTCCCATTATGATGTAAGCGTTAAATATAAATGGGAATAATATGAAAAAAGCACGGGTGATTCCTCACACCAGTTGGGCCGCAAAATCGCTATGGTCAGTCGAAGGTAAAACGATGTTGATGCTCTTATTTGCATTGGCAATACTGGGCATTGGAGATGGCTTAATTGTGCTCGCTAATTTGGGTTCCTCACCTTGGACCGTACTTTCTCAAGGTGTGGCATTACAAGCTGATGTTAGTATTGGTTGGGCATCATTTTGGATTAGCTGTTTGGTGATGTTAGCTTGGATTCCCCTTAAGTTAAGATTTGGGCTTGGTACGATTTTGAATATTATCGTGATTGCTTTTTTTCTTGGTTTAACCGTGAAAATTATGCCTGAACCAACCGCACTTTTTAGCCAAATTTTATTCGGTGGCATTGGGCTTTTGCTTTATGGGTTAGGAACAGCATTGTATTTAACCTGTCATCAGGGGGCGGGGCCTCGAGATGGGTTAATGGTAGGACTTTGTCAACGCTTTCATTTAAAAGTAGGGATTGTAAGAACAAGCCTTGAAGTGTCGGTTTGTGTGTTGGGTTATATTCTCGGCGGCACAGTCGGAATAGGTACCGTTGTTTTTGCCGCCGCAATAGGTTGGATTGTACAGCTGTGCTTAAACTCAATTGCCCGTTTGCCACATTTTCCGTACGAAGGGGATAATCTCCACTAAGGCATCATCAATAGAAATTAAGCCTAAGTTCATTTCGTCTTTCCCTTTTGGCGGGCAGAAAGCAAGATGTTTATCTGCATCGTTAATCGGTTTCCAACGACGAGGCTGAGATGAGCGACTATTTGGATAGAATCCGATCGTTGGGACATTGAATGCACTGCTTAAATGCAATGGTCCAGTGGACCCCGCAATGAATAAATCTGCACAAGCCAGAGAGTGTGCAAAATCCACTAATCCTTTATTCTTATCGTACACAACCACATTTGGGTTATCGATTTTTGCCGATAACTCATGGGCTTTTTCGCTTTCACCAGGTCCTGCTGTTAAGATAATCTGACAGTCAAATTCGTTTAATAAACCTTGTATCAATTGAGCATACTGTGTCAGAGAAAGGCTTGTTGCTGAACCACCTGTTCCACTATGCACAAAGACCCATTTTTTATCTGCCGATAAACCCAATTGTTCTTGAAGAAAAACACGTTGATTTTTAACCGCACTTTCAGGAAATGAAAGGTAAGGTGGTTTGGGTTCCACAATCGGCATGTTGTGTTTTTTTAAGAACGCTCGGGCCAGATCTTGATTATATTCTGCTTCAGATTTTTCTGAACGCGAACGGCGTTGTGTTAAACGATGGTTATAAAGGATTTGCACCCATTTTGTTGCGGGCGCAAGACGATAAGGAATCCCACTTTTCCAGGCTAATTTACCGTTATGGGTATTGGAAAAGAAGCTAATCATGCCATCAAATTTCTGCTCTTTGATTTCTTTAACAAGACGATTAAAATCCGCTTTGTCGTTCTTAGCACTATCAATGATGACATCATCTAAATAGGGGCAGATTTGAGCAAGAGGCGCGGTATAAGCCGGCACAAGTGCGGTCAGTTTTAGCGCAGGATTTGAGGCTTTTAACATCGCAAAAGCCGGAAATGCTTGAACAAAATCACCCAGTTTATCGTTACGAATGACTAAAATTTTCATTATTCTGCCTTCTGGTGTGTTCGTATTGCAGCATAAAACACAATCGTTAAGAAAAAGTAAAAAATAGTACCTGAATTATGTACCAAGAAACCTTGGCTTAAGCCATAAATCATCACAGATAAAATATGGGCAACGCCTAACGTTGCAATTAGCTTGATCTCGTTATTCGTTGTTTTCAGATCCTTCATAAAGGCACGGAGAGGGACAAGTAAAACAGCAAGCAAGGCGAGTAATCCGACAATTCCTCGTTTTGAGAGGTCATCTAAATATTGGTTATGGGCATGAGTAAATTGCCCAATGTTACCTGTAGCAATTTTTTCTTCCGTTTCTTGCTTACGTTTTTCTGTTGCACCTTGAATACCCCAACCAAATAAAGGTTTTTCTTTTGCCATTTCAAGTGCACTTTTCCACATTTCAAAACGAGCCCCAAGAGAAGTATTTCCATCATGGTTATCCAAGTAAAGTTGAATATCTTTTTGAGCAACATCAAGGCGTTCCATAATGCGGTTATTTGGCATTTGACTAATACCGATGCTCGCGACCACAATAATTCCAAAGAAAGTCAGGAGAAAACGTTTTGAAAGAGAATGGCGATAAATATAAAGGATAACAATAAGTAAGACGGGTAAGGCAACCCATCCACCTCGAGCGGTAGAAAGCAAACTTCCTACGATGCCACATAAACCACCAATAACACTAAGAGTGGTTAATTTTACGTCTTTTTTCTGATGGGCATAGAGGGCAATAATTAGGCTAAAAATGCCTAATGACATAGAAATATCACCACCTTGAATATGCATAATTCGAGGATTTTGCTCTGGGCGTAGATTCAAGATAAATTTATCATAAAGTGCTACGCAAAGGGAAATAATACTACCAAGCGGAATAGAGTAACTCAAAACGCAAGTTTTGATAGGATATTTTAATAATAAAAGTAAAACAGGAACAAAGAAAACGACGCGGCTTGCAGTATCAAGATCGCGCATTTTTCCCCCATTAATACTGAGAGAAAGCACAAAGGTAACAAAATAAAAAAGGTAGCTATAAATTAAGTATTTATCAACTCTTGATAAGTTTAAAAGCGGTTTCTTGATTAAAGCATAAACGCCATAACCTAAACCGATTAACATCAGTAGAGCAGGTGCAGCATTATATCCCCCCTTGACAATAAATATCGAAAGGAAGAAAAGCGTTACCGCGAAGTTTATTAGGGTGACTAACCAATTTTGTTTTGTTATTTGCATAGATTATGCTCGATATTTAGGTTATGTAAAATAAAAAACCGCACTAGAAAGTGCGGTCTTATTTTAGTCTATTTTTATGGATTATAAAACATCAACGCAGTTTAAGTCTTCGAAAGATTGCTCTAAGCGTTTAGACATTGATTCTTCCATTTTACGTAACCAAACACGTGGGTCGTAGTATTTTTTGTTTGGTGCATCAGGACCTTCAGGGTTACCTAATTGACCTTGAAGATAAGCTTCATTTGCTTTATAGAAGTTTAATATACCATTCCATGCAGCCCATTGAGTATCAGTATCGATATTCATTTTGATCGCACCATAGCTAATTGCTTCGCGGATTTCTTCGCGGCTAGAACCTGAACCACCGTGGAAAACGAAGTTGATTGGTTTTGCTGGTAGATTACGTTCTTTTGCCACGAATTCTTGTGACGCACCTAAAATAGATGGTTTTAATTTTACGTTACCTGGTTTATAAACACCGTGCACGTTACCGAATGCTGCCGCAACGGTAAAGTTAGGGCTTACTGGGTTTAATTGGTCGTAAACGTAAAGCACATCAGATGGTTGGGTATATAAACGAGATTCATCTACATCAGAGTTATCCACGCCATCTTCTTCACCACCGGTGATACCGATTTCGATTTCAAGGGTCATGCCTAATTTATCCATACGAGCAAGGTATTCACGGCAGATTGCCATGTTTTCTTCCATTGGCTCTTCAGATAAGTCAAGCATGTGAGAAGAGAATAATGGACGACCAGTTTCTGCAAAGTGTTTTTCACCCGCTTCAAGTAAGCCATCGATCCATGGAAGTAATTTTTTCGCTGCGTGGTCAGTATGAAGAATAACTGGCACACCGTATTCTTTGGCTAAAGTATGAACATGTTTCGCACCGGCGATCGCACCTAAAACGTCTGGACGTGCACCGCTTGTTGGTTTGATACCTTTACCTGCGTAGAAAGCTGCACCACCGTTTGAGAATTGGATAATTACTGGTGCTTTCACACGAGCAGCGGTTTCCAATACTGCGTTTACGGAGTCTGAACCCACGCAGTTTACTGCAGGGATCGCGAAGTTGTTTGCTTTGGCATAAGCAAAGATTTTTTGTACATCTTCACCTGTTACTACGCCAGGTTTTACGATATCTAATAATTTAGCCATAGTTGTGTTTCCTTTTGTTTTGGAGGATTTATCCTCCGTTTGAAGAATCAATATTTATCCCCTCTGTGCAGAGGGGATAGAAAGCATTTAATTAACCGTTCGCACGTTTTTCAAGAATTTCTACTGCTGGTAATACTTTACCTTCAACGAATTCTAAGAATGCGCCACCACCGGTAGAGATGTAAGAGATTTTATCTGCAATACCGAATAAATCGATAGCTGCTAAAGTATCACCACCACCTGCGATAGAGAATGCATCGCTGTTTGCAATCGCATGAGAAATGATTTCAGTCCCTTTACGGAAGTTAGGGAACTCAAACACACCAACAGGACCATTCCATAAGACAGTTTTTGCATTTTTGATGATTTCAGCTAATTGTTCTGCAGATTTATCACCGATATCGAAGATAGATTCATCATCTTTCACTTCGGTTACTAATTTTTCTGTTGCAGGAGCAGTTTCAGAGAATTCAGTTCCAACACGTACATCAACTGGAACTGGAATATCCGTGCTTGCTGCTAATTCTTTTGCTACAGGGATTAAATCTGCTTCATATAACGATTTACCTACATTGTGGCCTGCTGCTGCGATGAAAGTATTCGCAATACCGCCGCCCACGATGATTTGGTCAGCAATTTTTGAAAGAGAGTTTAATACTTCTAATTTAGTGGAAACTTTAGAACCGCCTACGATCGCAACCATTGGACGAGCAGGTTCTTTTAATGCTTTACCTAATGCATCTAACTCAGCCGCTAATAATGGACCTGCACAAGCAACCGGTGCAAATTCTGCTACGCCGTAAGTTGATGCTTGTGCACGGTGAGCTGTACCGAATGCATCCATTACAAAAACATCGCAAAGTGCGGCATATTTTTTACCTAATTCAGGATCGTTTTTCTTCTCACCTTTGTTTACACGTACGTTTTCTAAAACAACGATTTCGCCTTCTTTAACATCCACACCGTTTAAGTAGTCTTGAACTAAACGCACGTTGAAACCTGCGTCTTTTAAGTAATCAACAACCGGTTGTAAAGAGTCTTCAGGTTTGAATTCACCTTCAGTTGGACGACCTAAGTGAGAGGTAACCATCACTTTTGCGCCTTTCTCTAAAGCCAGTTTTAACGTCGGGATAGTCGCACGAATACGCGCATCAGATGTCACTTTGCCATCTTTTACCGGTACGTTTAAGTCCGCGCGAATAAATACACGTTTACCTTTTAAATCTAAGTCGGTCATTTTGATTACTGACATAAGCTTTCCTCTTGGGTTAGTTAAAATTAAACTGGGACATTATACCTAGATCTTACTAGGTTGTAACGATGTAGATCAAATAAAAAAGCGAATTATGCTTATTTAGGGCAATCGATTACTTGCCATTGACGATCATAGCAAATGAATAATTCATTATGGCTCGCGCCTAAATAAACGCCTTTTAGTTGTGGATTATTCTGCTTCATCCATTGAAATAATTCTTTACGGCTTAATTGTTCGTTTGGCAAGGAAAGCGATTCAAATAATGCTTTCTCTTGTTTGAAATAAGCTTCTGCTGAATCAAAAGCACAGCTACCGTGTTTTTCCCATTCGCCTTGCAACAATTTTGCGCCTGGCGAGATTGAAAGGTAAGGCTCGAGCTTTTCAATTGGAAGCGGCGCTAAATCACCCTTACAAAAACGAGGGTGATCCGTAACAGAGCGCGCATTCGCATTTTGTGGCCATAAGCCATGCACTACCCAGCCAAATTGATTTTTTGTACTACATTGATATTGCGCTGAATCAGGTAAATTATTGCCATATTGCGCACGTTGTTTTTCACAGAATGCCGGCGACCAAGACAAGGCCAACATATAGTAATCAACAGGGGCATTTTTATTTTGTCCAATAGCATCATCGCGCATGATGACATCATAATTACCAAAATCTTTAGTATTTTTGACCGCACTTTGACTTTGTTGTTGTGTGGTTGTTGGGGCGGGTTTTGTGTCTTTTTTGTGTTCAGTGAAATATTGCCAAATGCTAAATGCGGCAAGGGCAATAAGGGAAAGAGTAGAAACCTGTTTTTTCATAAAAATCCTGTTTAAATTTTGTCAATTTTGCTTTTGTCGGCTATAATTCGCCGCTTTCTCATATAAAGGAATGGTATGGCGTTACTGATCACAAACAAATGCACAAACTGCGATATGTGTCTCCCCGAATGCCCGAATGAAGCAATTTCAATCGGCGAGGAGATCTATGTGATCGATCCTGTGCTTTGTACGGAATGTGTTGGTCATTATGACACGCCAACCTGCCAAAAAGTTTGCCCGATTACAAACTGCATCAAGCCAGATCCTGAGCATCAAGAAAGCGAAGAGCAGCTTTGGGAACGTTTTGTGATGATTCACCATTCGGATAAGTTGTAGAATTTACCTGATCTTTTTCTTTTCGTCCAATGACTATGAATAAAACGAAGCTAATTAAAATCGCCATCATTCTGATTTATTTGTTCAGTCCCATTGATATTTTGCCTGAAGCGGTGCTTGGCCCATTAGGTTTGGTGGATGATGCGGCAGCCATTGCCTTATTAATTCGAATTTTATTGAAAAAATAAAAACTTGAATAAAATCAACCGCACTTTGCTTTTCTCATTCTTGCAAAATCCCGTCAATTTCTCTAAACTACGCGTCGGAAAATTTCTTTCCTCATCATTTCACTTTAAACGCTACCCGTGAGTAGCAAAAGGGACCTCAATCATGACAAACGTCAATCAATATGGCTGGAAAGCCTTGATTGGATCAGCTGTCGGCTACGCGATGGATGGATTCGATCTTCTTATTCTTGGATTTATGCTTAGTGCCATTTCGGCCGATCTTAATTTAACCCCCGCACAATCTGGCTCATTAGTCACTTGGACGCTTGTCGGCGCTGTGGTGGGCGGTATCGTATTTGGCGCATTAAGCGATCGTTACGGGCGTGTCCGTGTGCTGACTTGGACCATCGTGCTCTTCGCCGTATTCACCGGTTTATGTGCAATCGCACAAGGCTATTGGGATTTATTAATTTATCGCACCATCGCGGGTATCGGTTTAGGCGGTGAATTTGGTATCGGTATGGCATTAGCCATTGAAGCTTGGCCTGCAAAACACCGTGCAAAAGCCGCTTCTTATGTGGCATTAGGTTGGCAATTCGGTGTGTTAGCCGCCGCTTTACTCACCCCAGTATTGCTTCCACATATTGGCTGGAGAGGTATGTTTGTTGTCGGTATTTTCCCAGCATTTGTGGCTTGGTATTTACGAGTTCGCTTACATGAACCTGAAATTTTCTCTCAAAAACAGACTGAACTTTCAACACAAAAAATCTCCAAACTGAAATCGTTCAAACTCTTAGTGAAAGATAAAGCAACCACAAAAGTAAGCCTTGGTATAGTGGTGTTAACTTCTGTTCAAAACTTTGGTTACTACGGCATTATGATTTGGATGCCAAACTTCTTATCTAAACAACTTGGCTTTAGTTTAACGAAATCGGGTTTATGGACGGCAGTTACCGTATGCGGCATGATGGCAGGGATTTGGATTTTTGGTCGTCTCGCCGATAGAATCGGACGTAAACCAAGTTTCTTATTATTCCAACTTGGTGCGGTGATCAGCATCATCACTTACTCTCAATTAACTGATCCAACTGCGATGTTGGTGGCTGGCGCATTCTTAGGGATGTTTGTCAACGGCATGATGGGCGGTTATGGGGCGTTAATGGCAGAAGCCTATCCGACAGAAGCGCGTGCAACGGCACAAAATGTGTTGTTTAACTTAGGTCGTGCCGTAGGTGGTTTTGGACCGGTTGTTGTCGGGGCGATTGTATCTGCGTACTCATTCAGTATTGCGATTGCTTTCTTGGCGGTGATTTATGTTATCGACATGGTGGCGACAGTCTTCTTAGTGCCAGAATTAAAAGGCAAAGAATTAAGCTAAGTGCGGTCAAAAAATTAACGTTTTTGAAAACATCGGTGTCAAAGCCGATGTTTTTTATTTGTGAAAAATCAGCCAATTTCAACCGCACTTTATGCTAAACTATGGACACTTTTCCCTATGTTGAAGAATTATCGTGTACGCTAAACGTTCAGTTTCTACCCGTATTGCTAAATATTTATTTGTGGTCATTATCTTCATGGGCATTATTAGCTCATTGAGTTTGATCGTGATGGCCAGTAATAAATCGGATGCGGAAGCCATTAATATCTCCGGTTCTTTGCGTATGCAAAGTTATCGACTATTAACGGAAATGGAACGTTCACCGGATACGGTTGAACAGAATTTAGTGCGTTATCAAGATAGTCTCAACGCTCACGTCTTGCTTACTGTGCAGAATCAGCTTTTTGCACCTTCAGGGGTGAGAGAATCCTATCAAAAAATTCTACAACGCTGGGCGATGATGTCCGATTTTGCTCGTGCGCATCAAGTCGAAAAATATCATGCCGAACTGAAAAGTTATGTACAAGATGTCGACGATTTCGTGTTGGAATTACAACGCTTTGCCGAACAAAAATGGATTAGTGCGGTTTCAGTATTATGCGTATCGATGTTGTTAATTTTGGCCATGGTGTCTTATGTCATTTGGTATCTAAAGCGCGAAGTAGTTAAACCGTTAGAGCTAATGACCAAAGCCAGTATGCAAGTGCAAATGGGGCAGTTTAAACATATCCAGCTTGATACAGAAAGTGGTAATGAGCTTGGTGTTTTAGCGAAAGTGTTTACGCAAATGTCCTCAGAGTTAGGGCGACTTTATTCGCGTTTAGAAGATGCAGTCAATGAGAAAACGCAAAAATTGCGCCAAACTAACCGCTCTTTAACGACACTTTATCAAAGCTCACAGTTACTTACGCCTACGAAGATTAATGATAAAATTCTCAGTCAAGTACTTAATCATATTCGTGTCAGCGAACATTTACGCTACATTGAGTTAGAAATTTTCGGCTCAGAACATTGGGAAATTTCTTTTGGTCAAAAAGATCCTAAACAATCACTTCAAGTCGAAGAACTTTCTATTGAAAATGAAAACTTGGCTGTGCTCTCGTGGCAAGCCGGTTTGCCTTGTCCTGATCCACGAATGATGAAAAACTTAGGGCAAATGGTGGCAAAAGCGTTGTATTCACACAAAACGCAACGCCAGCAAGAGCAACTCTTATTGATGGAAGAGCGGTCAATTATTGCACGGGAATTACATGACTCGTTGGCGCAAGTGCTGTCTTTCTTACAAATTCAATTAACGCTGTTAAAACATAATTTGAAGAAAGAAGACGAGGAATCAAAAGAGAAAAGCATTGCGATCATTGGTGAATTTGAACAAGCTTTATCAGATGGGTATTCTCAATTACGAGAATTATTAGCGACCTTCCGTTTAACGGTACAAGAAGCCAACTTACAGGTTGCCTTGGAACAAGTTATCGAAAGTTTACGTTCGCAAACGAAAATGCAAATGACCGTGGAATGCAGTTTGCCATCACAAAGTTTAAATCCACAAGAATTAGTGCACGTTCTGCAAATTGTGCGTGAAGCAACGCTGAATGCGATTAAACACTCAAAAGGCACGCTGATTGAAGTGAAAGCCCATATTAATGCCGAGGGAGAATATGAAATCCTTGTGCAAGATAATGGCGTAGGGATTCCGACGTTAGACGAGCCAGAAGGGCATTATGGTTTAAATATCATGACTGAACGCAGTCGCCAATTAAATGCTCAGCTTACAATTTCAAAAGGGGAGCAAGGTGGTACGATGGTGAAAATCACGCTCCCTCACACGTTTTTTTAAGGAAAGTTAATGCAAAGTTTACAACCGTTTCACACCTTCAATATTCCGGCAAATGCGCGCGAAATTATTGAAGCCACATCGATTGAACAAATCCAACAAGCTTGGCAAAAAGCACAAGCTGAAAATCTCCCTGTCTTATTTTTAGGTCAAGGCAGCAATATGCTGTTTTTAGAAGATTTCCAAGGAATGGTGATTGTTAACCGTTTATTGGGTATTCAACATACAGAAGATAGCGATTACCATTATTTGCATGTTAATGGTGGTGAAAATTGGCATGAGTTGGTGGAATGGTCGCTTTCACA
>OGEU01002429.1_pt1 | contig 13344 bp, 14 predicted proteins | sample 1570651 | NCBI WGS metagenome assembly OGEU01 (sample SAMEA2582129, study PRJEB24529) | metagenome | biome: Human gut stool | place: China | collected 2011 | reverse complement strand
ATCGTGAAAAAACGCTGAACCGCCACCTCGGCAAAGGCGACGGTTCAATTTTTGAGCCATAGTTCTTGAATGAGGCTGACCGCTTGTCGCAGTGCCTTTTCTATTTTTAGTATAGTTTGTTTTACGCGAATTGTCAAGCACGGGGAAGTTATTTCCGCCGTGTTTTTTTCTTCCGCACGCTGTAGCCGAAGGTCCCCAGCTTTTTGCCCAGGGCCAGATATTCGCCGTGGCTGTAGACGATGAGTTTGGCCTTGTCGAGGCAGAGCTTACCGTTCTCGTCCAGCAGGCTCTCGTCCACGTCGCAGGCCACCACTTCGGCGAGGAAGAGGTCGTGGCTGCCCAGCGGGATGACCTGCGTGACCTTGCACTCGAGGTTGACGGGGCTTTCTTCGAGGATGGGGCAGTCTGTCAGCACCGAGCCGGGGGCAGAATGGAGTTTGCAGGCCGCGAATTTATCGAAGTCCCGGCCGCTCCTGACGCCGCACCAGTCCACCGACTTCACCAGTGCCTCGGTGGGCAGGTTGATGGCAAACTGGCCGCTCTCTTTGATGAGGTGGTGGCTGTACCGCTCGGGGCGGACGCTGATGGACACCATGCTGGGCTGGGTGCAGATGGTGCCGGTCCAGCCGATGGTGATGAGGTTGGGCTTGTCCAGCCCGCCGCAGGAGACCAGCACCGGAGGCTCCGGATTCAGGAGGGTGCTGCCTTTCCAGCTCTGTTTGCTCATCCGTGATACTTCCTTTCGTAGGGAGCCCATGTGCGCTCGCTGATGATGTAGCGGGGGCGGGCCTTGGTCTCCATATAGATCTTGCCGACGTATTCGCCGATGACGCCCAGACACACCAGCTGGACGCCGCCCATGAAGCAGACGATGCAGATGGTGGAGGCCCAGCCCGCCACGGCGCTGCCCAGAACAGCCTGCACGATGGCCCAGATGACGCCGATGAAGCTGATGAGGCTGACCACGATGCCTGCGCCGGTGATGAGGCGGATGGGCTTGTTTGACAGGCTGGTGATGCCGTCGAAGGCGAGGGCCAGCATCTTGCTGAGGGGATAGTGGCTCTCGCCGGCCAGACGCTCGTGGCGCTCGTAGTAGACGGTGTCGCTGGGGTAGCCCACCAGCGGCACCATGCCCCGCAGGAAGATGTTTACCTCACGGTAGTCGGCGAAGCTCTCCAGCACCCGGGTGCTGATGAGCCGGTAGTCGGCGTGGTTGAAGACGATGTCTGCGCCCAGCGCGTTCATCACATGGTAGAAGCCCTCGGCGGTGAACCGCTTGAAGAAGGTGTCGGTGTCCCGGCGGCTGCGCACGCCGTAGACTACCTCGGCGCCGTCCAGATACTTTTTGACCATCTCGTCCATGGCGTTGATGTCGTCCTGACCGTCGCAGTCGATGGAGATGGTGATGTCGCAGCTGCCGCTGTGGAGCGCCTCCATCAGCCCGGCCAGTACGGCGTTCTGGTGGCCGCGGTTCCGGCTCTGGGAGATGCCGATGAAGTGCTCATCCTCAGAGGCGAACTTCTGGATGAGGGACCAGGTGGCGTCGCGGGAGCCGTCGTTGACGAAGAGCACCCGGCTCTTCTCGCTGATAAGGCCCGCTGCGGCGAGGTCGTTTATCTTTTTCAGGAACATGGGGGCCGTGATGGGCAGCACCTGTTCTTCGTTGTAGCAGGGAATGACGATCCATAAAATCGGTTTGGACATGATGAAGTTCTCCTTCTATATAAGGCTCTCCCAAAGGGAGAGGCTGTTACAGCACCATATGCCGCAGCGCGTCCGGCTCCAGCAGCTTGAAGCTGCTCTTATAGGTCTCGAGCAGGCCGTCCCGCTGCATCAGGCTCAGCTCCCGGGAGAGGGCGCTGCGGTCGCAGTTGAGGTAGTCGGCCAGCTGGATGCGGGAGTAGGGGATGGTGAAGGTGAGGCTGCGGTGAACCTCGGCCTCGCTGAGCAGGTAGGCGCACACCTTGGCCCGCAGGCTCTTGAGCAGCAGCAGGTCTACCCGGCGGGAGAGCAGGAAGTATTTGTCGCTGATGGTGCGCACAAGGTTCTGCAGCACTCGCTGGCGGGCGGGGTCGGCCCCGGGCAGCAGAAGCTTCTCGTAAGGCACCAGCAGCACCTCGCAGGGGGCCGAGGCCACCACCGTCACCGGGCTGGAAAGGCTCGAGCCGCCCAGCACGTCGCCGAACACACCGCCCGGCCCCATCTGGCTGATGGGCAGACGCACCCCGCTGGCGGCGGAATGATAGGCCTCGATGGCACCGGAGAGCACCACGCCCACCCGGCGGTTCGACTGTCCGGCCAGTACGAGGGTCTCGCCCCGGCTGTAGGTGCGCAATACGGCCCCCACTTCGCCCAGCAGGACCCGGAGCGCTTCGGCTTCCAGCCCGGCGAACAGAGAGGTGGATTGTAACAGCGGAAGATAATTTTCCATACCCATTCCGTGAGGTTTTCCCCGGGCCCTCACCGCCCTTCTGCGATTCCGTTGCGTGTGCAACGGTATTTTTTCTCTTATTATAGTAAACTTGAGGGCGTAAAGCAAATGGTTTTGCAAATTTTTTGCGGGAAAATTTCTCCCAATGAAAGTGAGGAGCTGAATCCTATGAAAAAACTGACATCTCTGCTGCTGTCGCTGGTGCTGATGGTCAGCGTCCTGGCCTGCGGCGCATCGGCCAAAACGAGCACCAAAGTGCGCATCGCCGGCCTGAAAGGCCCCACCACCATGGGCCTCGTCAACCTGCTGAGCATGGAGAAGGACGGCACTGCTTCCCTCGACTATGACCTGCAGCTCTACGGCGCTGCCGATGAGATCGTGCCGAAGCTCATCAAGGGCGAACTCGACATGGCCGCTATCCCGGCCAACCTCGCCGCGACCCTCTACCAGAAGACGAACGGCGGCATCCAGGTCATGGCCGTCAACACGCTGGGCGTCCTCTACGTCGTGGAGAAGGGCAATACCGTCCACAGCTTCGCCGACCTCAAGGGCCGCACCATCCTTTCCACCGGCAAAGGCACGACCCCCGAGTACGTCCTGCGCTATCTGCTCAAGAAGAACGGCCTCGACCCCGACAAGGACGTGAAGATCGAATACTACAGCGAGGCTTCCGAGGTCACGGCCCAGATGGCCGCTGCCAGGCAGGACGCCATCGCCGTCCTGCCTCAGCCCTACGTCACCGCTGCCCAGATGAAGGACAGCGGCCTCCGCGTCGTCCTCGACCTGACCAAAGAATGGAACAGGGTCTGTGACACCCAGCTCATCACCGGCGTCACCGTGGTGCGCACCGAGTTCGCAAAGCAGAACCCCAATGTCATCGCAGCTTTCCTGACCGACTACCAGAAGAGCGTCAAGGCTGCCAACGAGGACATCGACGGCACCGCCGCCCTCTGTGAGGAAGTCGGCGTGGTGGCCAAGGCTGCCATCGCCAAGAAGGCCCTGCCCAAGTGCAACATCGTTTACCGCAACGGTCAGGAGATGAAGAAAGACATCTCTGCCTACCTGCAGGTGCTCTACGATGCCTCTCCCGCCGCCGTGGGCGGCAAGCTGCCAGACGATAACTTCTACTACACCGAGCCGTCCGTCCTGCGCAAGGTCATGGCGGCGATCCGCAACTCTGCAAAGTAAGCTTTGAAACAAGAAAAACTGCCGCACAGCCGTGCGGCAGTTTTTCTTACATCAGAAGGCCCGCGCCGATGCCGATAAGGGCCGGCAGCAGCCAGCCAAAGCCGAGGCTGCTCAGGGGCAGAGCGTTCATCAAGGTGGAGAGGGGGCCGAAGGGCAGGGCGGCAGGGATGCTCTGGATGGCCGTGAAGAGGATGCTCAGCCGCCAGACCGATGTCCGCTGGAACCGTCCGGGCAGGAACTCCACCACGATGAGGATGATGGCGATGGGGTAGATGGCGTTCAGCACCGGGACGGAAAGGCTCAGGATGCCCGCAAGGCCGATGTTCGCCAGCAGCATGCTCATCAGCGCGAAGAAGGCCGCAATGGTGGGGTAGGACAGCCGGGGCAGAAGCTCGTGGAAGTATTCGCCTACGCTGGCGATGAGGCCGACACAGGTGTTGAAGCAGGCGATGACGAAGATGGCGGCCAGAAGCACCTGTCCCACCCGGCCAAACAGGCCGTCGGCCAGTGCAGTCAGGACGGCGGCACCGGTGCCGCTGCCGGGGAAGGCCGCCCCCGAGATGCCGCCGATGTGGGTCAGCATGGCGTAGACCACCAGCAGCATCCCGCCCGCGATGAACCCGGCCCGGATGGTGCCGCGCCGGACGGCGGACTCCTCCGTGATGCCCACCGCCTGAAGGTTCAGCGCGATGACCGCACCGAAATTGAGCGCTGCCAGCGCGTCCATGGTCTGATAGCCGTCCAGCACGCCCTGTGCGGCGGGGAGGGCGGCGTAAGCCTCGGCAGGCGTGCCGTAGCCGGGCGCGGCCGGGCGGAGGATGCAGCCCGCGAACAGCACCACGATGAGCACCAGCAGGGCAGGGCAAAGGATGCGGCCCAGCCGCTGGGTCAGCTTTTCGGGCTTGAGGGCCACGAAGTACGCCGCAGCAAAGAACACGAGGGAGTAGATGAACTGTCCCGGTGTGCTCCGCCCCACCAGCGGCGTCAGCATCTCAAACGAGGTGCTGGCCGTGCGGGGGATCGCGAGGCAGGGACCGATGGACAGATAGACCAGCACAGCGAACACCTGTGCGAAGCGGGGATGGACCCGCCCGGCCAGCGCAGGCAGACCGCCTGCCCGGGCCACTGCTGCCACGCCCGCGATGGGCAGGCCGATGGCGCTGACGGCAAAGCCCACAAAAGCGAGCCAGAGCGCCGTCCCGGCCTGTGCGCCGAGGAAGGGCGGGAAGATGAGGTTGCCTGCCCCGAAGAACATCGAGAACAGGGTGAACCCCACCAGAAGGAGTTTTTTGCCCCGGAGGGCCTGAGCGGAATCGTGCATGGTCATCTCTCCCAGCTGTGCGCGGAGGCACGTAGAATAAGGATTACTTTATTCCAGTGTAGTGTTTTATGACCTTCATGTCAAGAGAAGAAAAGATGAAGGATTGTATTCTCATACATGATGTGATATTCTGAAAGCGAGAAAACGAACAGGAGCAAAGAAATACATGGATAAAACAAAAAAACGCCGCATTCAAATCTTAGCGGCGTCGGTGTTCTGGCTGGGCGTCTGGCAGGCGGCGGCTGTGGCCATCGGGCAGGAAGTCTTTCTTGTCTCGCCGGTGCAGGCCATCGGTACGCTGGTGGAGCTGCTGCCGCAGGTCGAGTTCTGGCAGCGCATCGGTTTCAGCGCCGGGCGCATCCTGTTGGGCTTCGGGCTGGGCGTTCTGTCCAGCGCGGTGCTGGCGGTAGCCGCCGAAAAGTGGGAGTGGGTGGACGCCCTTCTCGCCCCCGTGATGCAGCTGGTCAAGGCTACTCCGGTGGCGAGCTTCATCATTCTGGCGCTGGTGTGGGTCAGCGGCTCGTCGCTGTCCGTCCTTATCAGCTTTTTGATGGTGCTGCCCGTCCTCTACAGCGCAGTGCGCACCGGCATCGGGAGTGCTGACCGCCAGCTTCTCGAAATGGCGCAGGTGTTTCGTCTGCCTCTGGGGCGGCGTCTGCGGGCGGTCTGGCTCCCGGCGGTGCTGCCCGCGTTCCGGCAGGGATGCAGCGTGGCGCTGGGCATCTGCTGGAAGAGCGGCGTAGCAGCAGAAGTCATCGGCCTGCCCGACGGCAGCATCGGCGACGCGCTTTACCGGGCAAAAATTACCCTTTCCACCGGGGAGCTGTTTGCCTGGACCTTCGTCATTATCCTGCTGAGCGCCGTATTCGAAAAGCTGTTCCTCGCTCTGCTGGATAAAGCGGTAGCGGCAGTTCTGGGCGAAGAGGGGGCTGAAAAATGAGCAAAACCAACAACAAGCTGGAAATAAAGAATTTGTCTAAACAATTTGGAGAGAAAACCCTCTTCGAAAACCTCTCGCTTACCGTGGACGACCCGGCGGTGCTCTGGGCGCCAAGCGGCTGGGGCAAGACGACCCTGCTCCGTATCCTGATGGGGCTGGAAGCGCCCACCTCCGGCAGCGTGGAGGGCGTGGGCCGGGTCGGCGCGGTCTTTCAGGAAGACAGGCTCTGCCCCCAGCTGACCGCCGAAGAGAATGTGGCGCTGGTGCTGACCGCAGAACAGTACAAGGCCCAAACACAATACAAAGAGCAGATACGAGATGACCTTATACAATTAGGACTGGATGGCGAGGCCCTTGCCCTGCCTGCCCGGAAGCTCTCCGGCGGACAGAAGCGCCGCACCGCCTTGCTGCGCGCTCTCTGGGCCGAGAGCGACACGCTTCTGTTAGATGAGCCCTTCACCGGCATGGACCCCGCCGCCATGAAAAAAGCCGCAGCCATGCTCAAGGCACGCTGCGGCAGAAAGCCCACCCTGCTGGCGACCCATGACAAAGAAGCCATCCGGGAGCTGGGGTGGAACGTGATCGAACTGGGCTGAAACGAAAGGAGCCTGACCATGGAGAAAAAGACGAGCTGCCTGCTCTGCGTTCTTACCGCGCTGCTTCTCGCTGTGCTCTATCTCTGGGCCGCCCTCCGCCCGGGCGTCTGGCTGCGGGATGCCTTTTTGTATCGTCAGGCCGACGGCAGCTTTTCGGGCAGGGATGCGTATGCCGCCTACACCATGCGGGTTGCTCAGACGGAAAACGGTGCGGAGGTGGATTTCACGATGGACGGAGAGACGCGGCACTATCGGCTCGAATCGAAAGCCGAGGGCATGAGCGACCCGGGCGTGAAAATCGAGCAGGACGGAGTGGTCATTTTTACCGGGACTGCGCTGGGCAGCCCCGGCGACGCCATCCTGTGGCGGGAAGACGATGGGGGCCTTGCCGACGAGGTGAACGTCATCGTCAACGGCGAATACCAGAGATCCGACCTCTGGCCCAGCTGTAACTGGCTCTATAATGTGGCCGTCGGCGGGCGGCGGGAGACCCGGGGCAGCGTGGCGTTCCTGCTGCCGATCGGGGCGCTGGTGGTGCTCCTTGTGCTGGATGTCCGGTTCCCGCTGCTGTTCTGGAACCTCCGCCACGGGCTGGAAGTGTACGGCGGTGAGCCCACCGACTGGTATTACGCGATGCAGAGGGTGAGCCGCATTGCCAGCATCATCGGTGTTTTTGTGCTGGCGGCGATGAGCTTTGCTGTTCACTGAGGCTCACAGCAGCTCGGCAAGGATGCTGTTCTGTACGATGAGTCCGGCGGGCGTGAGGGCGAGGGTGTGACCGTCAAAGTTGGCATAACCGCTCTTCACGCAGTTTTGCACAAAGGCCAGCTGTGCGGTGGAAAACTCCCTGCCATAGCGTTTTTTGTATTCGTCGAGGCTCAGACCTTTGCGCAGACGCAGCTGCAGGATGAGATAATCCTCCGCACCGCAGCCGCCGTCCATGACGGGCGCGGCCTCGTCCCGCAGAAAGGCTTCGGTGTCGGCGGGGTAGTAGAACCGTTTGCCGCCCATGCAGGAGTGGGCCGCAGGGCCGATGCCCAGATAGTCGCCGCAGTCCCAGTAGATGAGATTGTGCTTTCCCTCATAGCCCGGGCGGGCGAAGTTGGAGATCTCATATTGCCGGTAGCCATGATGTTCCAGCTGCTCGACGGCATAGAGGTAGAAGTCTGCCGCCTCGTCGGAGGTGGGCAGACCTTCGGGGGGCGTCCGGCCAAAGGCGGAGTCGGGCTCGATCTTCAAGAGGTAGGCGGAAATGTGGGTCGCGCCGCCATCCTCAATAAGCTCCAGCGTCTCGTCGAACTCTGCCTGCGTATAATGGGGCAGGGCCAGCATGATGTCGCCGCTGATGTTCTCGAACCCGGCCCGGCGTGCGGCGGCGAAAGCGGCCCGCGCCTGCTTTGCCGTGTGGGGGCGGCCCAGCGTCTTGAGCTGGCTGTCCCGGGCCGACTGGACGCCGAAGGAGATGCGGTTGACGCCCGCCTCCCGGAATGCCCGGAGGAAATCCTCCGTTACGGTCTCAGGGTTGGCTTCCAGCGTGATCTCGGCCCCGGGCAGGGGCTGTGCGGCGGCGATGAGCCGGGCGGCGTCTGCCGGGTCCAGCAGGCTGGGCGTTCCACCGCCGAAATAAAGGGTATCCGGCCGCAGGGGCGCGTCCGGCGCAAACCGGGAGAGTTCCCGCAAAAGGGCGTCCACATAGGCCCGGGGGACGCCGCGCTGGCCGGGGGCGGAGTAGAAATCACAGTACCGGCATTTGGAAAAACAGTAAGGAATATGCAGATAAAGTCCGAGGGACATCAAATATCACAGCCTTTTTCATGAATCGTTCATTTCTATGCAGTATACTATATTTCGTAGACCGGGGCAAGGCCGAGGCCGATGCCCTGATTTTGAATGGAGGATTCCTTATGGATTACAACAACTATGACCGCGGCTATGCGGAGCCTTCGATGAGCGCATCGGACTATATGACCCGCACCTACCGCTGGATGGCCGGCGGCCTGCTCGTCACCTTCGCAATGGCCTATATCACGGCGACCACGCCGCTCATCTACCTGGTCGATTCTCTCTACTTCCTGCTCACCATCGGTGAGCTGGCGCTGGTGTTCATGCTCAGCGCCCGGGTGCAGAAAATGTCCATCGACGGTGCAAGAGCCGCGTTCTTCGGATACGCCATCCTGAACGGCATGGTCCTGAGCTACTACTTCCTGATGTTCTCGGTAGGTACGCTGGTCATGGCCTTCCTCGCCACGGCGGTCTACTTCGGCCTCATGGCCGTGTACGGCACCACCACCCATAAAGACCTCACCGGCTGGGGCCCCCGCCTCATGATGGCTCTGGTGGCCATGATCGTCACCAGCCTCGTGGGTGCGCTCTTCGGCTTTGGCTTCGGTGCCTCGGTGCTCTACTGCGGCATCGGCCTGGTGGTGTTCATGCTGCTCACCGCCTACGACACCCAGAAGCTCCGCCAGATCTACGCCTACTATGCAGGCGACGCTGAGCTGGCCGAGAAGGCTTCCATCTACGGCGCACTGACCCTCTATCTGGACTTCATCAACATCTTCCTGTACGTCGTCCGCCTGCTGGGCATGAACAGCCGCAGCCGCAACAACTAAATAGGACTTTAGGCCCCGGTCATCCGGGGCCTTTTTGCGTCTTTATGAATAAACCCCGCTCCATCGCTCCAAACTACCACCAAAGAAACGATTCCGTACACAAAGATGGATTGGAGTAACGAACGATGGAGCAATTCAGAAAGTTTTTGCGGGACAAAGCCTTTGCGCTGGTGCTCACCGCCTGCCTGCTGGCGGCGGCAGCGGCCGGAGTGTGGGCTGTGCGCACCGTGCGCAATGAGCTGAAGAAGGATCTGGACGCGGTGCGAAGCCCGTCCAGCACCGCCCCCGGCATCGACGAGGGCATCAACACATCGCCCGGCGTCGCCGGAGAGGAGGAAGCCGAATGGCAGCAGCAGAACGCACCCGCAGCAAACAGTGTGGCCAATGTGCCAAAAGCCGACAGCTCGTCCGGTGGGGCTGCGTCCTCTTCTGGTGCGCGGTCTGGCTCTGGTTCGGTGCGCGAACCCTCCGCGCTGCAAACCGAGTCCTCGCCTGCCAGCAGTTCGGCTGCGCCTGCCTCCACGCAGCCTGTCTCGGGGCGCGTCTTAAACAGCTACAGCGGCGATGAGCTGGTCTACAGCAAGACGCTGGGCGACTGGCGCACCCACAACGGTGTGGACTACGCCGCCGATAGGGGCGCGGAAGTGACCGCCCCGGCGGCAGGCAAGGTGGTGGAGACCGGCACGGACGACAAGTGGGGGCCTGTGGTCGCCATTGAAGACGCTTCCGGCAGGGTCTGGCGGGTCTGCGGTACGACGGACGCCAGGGTGAAGAAGGGCGACACCGTCTCGGCCGGGCAGACCATCGGCAAGGTGGGCAGCGTGAGCTGCGAGTGCGCCGAGGAGAGCCACATCCACTTGGAGGTCATGGAGGGCGAAAAGTATCTCGACCCCATCAAGGCCATGAAATAAGCAAAATTTTCCGGGCAGGTGCAGCAGAACGCTGTACCTGCTTTTTTCACATTGCTTTTGGCGGTCGATTCTGGTATGATAAACTAGAATAAGTGTGAAGACAGAAGAAAAAGCGGAGGAAACGAAACATGAAGGTCTTAGTGGTAGGCGGCGGCGCTGCCGGCCTGATGGCGGCGGGCGCGGCCCTGCGGCAGGGGCATGAGGTGACGGTGCTGGAACATATGGAAAAGCCGGCTCAGAAAATTCTCGTCACCGGCAAGGGCCGCTGCAATGTGACCAACGACTGCACCGCAGAGGAATTTCTGCACCATGTGCGGACGAACCCCCGCTTTCTGTTCTCGTCGCTGGGGGCTTTCCCTCCGGCCAAAACGATGGAGCTGTTTGAGTCTCTCGGCGTGGAGCTGAAGGTGGAGCGCGGACGCCGGGTGTTCCCGGTGTCAGACAAGGCCGAAGAGATCCGGCAGGCTCTTCTGCGGTACGCAGACGGAGCGGACATCGTCCACGACGGGGCAAAAAAGCTGCTGCTGGAGCCGCTGGCCCAGCCGGAAGAAGCGCCTGCTGCGCCGGAAGATCCGCGCCACCCGAAAAAGAAAAAGCCCGGCCCGGCCTATCGCTGCGTAGGAGTGCAGGGAACTTCGGGCCGGGAGTACAAGGCGGACGCCGTTCTGGTGGCAACGGGCGGTCTGAGCTACCCCACCACCGGCTCCACCGGCGACGGCTACAAGCTGGCCCGGCAGGCGGGCCACACCCTCGTGGAGCCTGTCCCCAGCCTTGTCAGCCTCGTGAGCCATGACGCCGACTGCAAGAAGATGATGGGCCTCGCCCTCAAGAACGTGACTCTCACCCTCCACGAGGACGGCAAAGCCATCTTCGAGGAGCAGGGCGAGATGCTGTTCACCCACTTCGGCATCAGCGGGCCGCTGACCCTCAGCGCGTCGAGTCATCTGGGCGACATGAAAAAGCACAAGTACGAAGCTTTTATTGATTTGAAGCCTGCCCTCAGCGAGGAACAGCTTTATGACCGCATCACCCGGGACTTTGCCCTTCTGGCGAACCACGCGGCGCAGGGCGCACTGGTGAAGCTGCTGCCGTCCAGTATGCAGCCGGTCATGGTGGCCCGCTGGGGCATCGACCCAGCCACCAGGGCAAACCAGATCACCCGGGAGCAGAAGCGGGAACTGGTACAGCTGATGAAGCACTGGCGGGTGTCCATCGACGCCCGGGGCGATTTGGCCCACGCAGTCATCACGTCAGGCGGCGTGTCGGTGCGGGAGGTGGACCCCAAGACCATGCAGAGCAAAAAGGCCCTCGGCCTCTACTTTGCAGGCGAGGTGCTGGATGTGGACGCCTATACCGGCGGCTATAACCTGCAGATCGCATTCTGCACAGCACAGAGTTTTGCGAATCATCTGGAATGACCGCTATAGAAGGAGATATAAAAATGATTTCTGTTGCAATCGACGGGCCTGCGGGCGCAGGCAAATCTACGCTGGCGCGGCGTCTGGCTGCGGACTTCGGCTACATTTATGTGGACACCGGTGCGATGTTCCGCACCATCGGCCTTTATGCCCTCCGCGCAGGCAAGGACCCGAAGGACAACGAGGCGGTCAATGCCCTGCTGCCCAATATCACCCTCGAATTTGCTTTTATCGAGGGCGAACAGCATATCTATCTGAATGGCGAGGACGTCAGCACGGCCATCCGCACCGAAGAGGTGGGAATGGCGGCTTCTGCCGTGGGTGCAAATCCGGCGGTGCGAGCCTTCCTGCTGGAGATGCAGCGGGACATGGCCAGGACGCAGAACATCCTGATGGATGGCCGCGACATCGGCACCGTGGTGCTGCCCAATGCGACGGTGAAGATCTTCCTCACCGCCAGCCCGGAGGCCCGCGCCACCCGCCGCTGGAAGGAGTACCAGCAGAAGGGCATCGACACCCCCTACGAAGATGTGCTGGCCGACGTCAAGCAGCGCGACTATCAGGACACCCACCGCGCCGCAGCCCCCCTCAAGCAGGCAGACGACGCCGTGCTGCTGGACACTTCGGAGCTGAATTTTGAGCAGAGCTTTGAGGCCATGAAGAAAATGATCACGGAGAAGGTCAGATGATACTATATTATATTCTGGTCCCGCTGGCATGGCTGGTGTTCCACATCGGCTTCCGCGTCCGGTGTGAGGGCAGAGAGAACCTGAAAAAAATCGGCACGAAGGGCTGCATCGTTGCCCCCAACCACATTTCCGCCATCGACCCGGTGTTCGTCGTCATCGCCCGATTCTGGGGCCAGCGGATGACAGTGTTTGCCAAGAAAGAGCTGTTCGAGATAAACCCATTCCTGTCGTGGTTCTTCCGGTGCGCCGGTGCAGTCTGTGTCCGCGGTACGAAAGAAGAGGTCAGTGTCATCGAAGACACCGTGAAAAAGTGTCAGGAGGGCGGTACGCTGCTGCTCTTCCCGGAGGGTACGCGGGAGCAGGAGGGAAAGTTCCTTCCCCTCAAGAGCGGCCTCTTCGTCATCGCGGCGGCAGCAAATGTGGACGTCGTGCCTTGCCGCATCTACTACGACACCCCCGATGGTAAGATGAAGCTGTTCTGCAAGGTGCGTGTCATCTTCGGCGAGCCCATGCCCGCTGCACAGTTTGCGATGGAAGGCCGCCGCGACATAAAGAAGCTGCGGGAGAATAAACAGGCCGTTCTGGATGCGTGGAGCGAATTGTAAGGCGGCTTGTCCTCTCCGTCATCGCAAGCGATGACGGAGAGGTTGAATCTAGGAGAGTACAATGGAAATCAGACTTGCAAAGACTGCGGGTTTCTGCTTCGGCGTGGACCGCGCGGTCAAGCTGACCTACGGTCTGCTGGATGAGGGCCGCAAGGTGGCCACCCTCGGCCCCCTCATCCACAACCCCCAGACCGTGGAAGACCTCGAGCGCCGGGGCGCACTGGTAGCAGACACCCCCGCTGATGTCCCTGCAGGTTACGAGGTGGTCATCCGCAGCCACGGCGTCCCACGCAGCATTTACGACGAGCTGGACGCCCGGGGCTGTACCTATCACGACGCCACCTGCCCTTTCGTGAAGAAGATACAGAAAGTCGCTTCCGAGGCCGAAGCCGCCGGTGCGACACTCGTGGTGGCCGGTGACGTGTCCCATCCGGAGGTGCAGGGCATCGTCGGACATACCCGGGGAGAGGTATTCATTTTCAGCGATCTGGCCCAGCTGAAGGCGTGGAAAGGGCCTTCTGACCCCCAAAAGCCCATTTTTGCAGTTGCACAGACCACATTTCAGGTAACAAAATGGCAAGAAAGTTCGGAGTTTCTCAAAAAAGCCTATACAAACGCCCGAATTTTTGATAC
>OGEU01002427.1_pt1 | contig 13357 bp, 14 predicted proteins | sample 1570651 | NCBI WGS metagenome assembly OGEU01 (sample SAMEA2582129, study PRJEB24529) | metagenome | biome: Human gut stool | place: China | collected 2011 | reverse complement strand
GCATTTATGAGTATGACAAGAATGGAACTGTTGCAAAGGCGTATGCAGAATTTACGAGGGAGGTGATTCAATGTGGCGAAAAGCAGAGAAATAAACATGAATCTTCCCTCAGCCGATGATCTTTTTGCAACGCAAGAAGAAAGAGACCAGAAGAACCAGGAATATGTAAAAGATATTTTTATTTATGAAATTACAGATTTCCCGAATCATCCGTTTAAGGTAAAAATGGATGATAAGATGTTGGAAACTATCGAAAGCGTGCGTGACCATGGCGTATTAGTCCCAGCACTTGTCAGGGAAAAGCCAACAGGCGGGTATGAAATGATTTCTGGACACCGCAGAAAAATGGCAAGTGAATTGGCAGGAAAAGAGACAATGCCATGTATTGTAAGAAATCTTAGTGATGACCAAGCAGTCATTGTTATGGTTGACAGTAATCTTCAGCGAGAAGAAATATTACCATCCGAAAAGGCATTTGCATATAAAATGAAGCTAGATGCTATGAAGAGACAGGGACAGAGAAGAGATTTGACTTCTGTGCCACTGGCACAGAAGTTTAAAGGTAAAACTTCAAGAGAAATATTAGGTGAACAAGTTGGAGAAAGCCAAGACCAAATCCGTCGCTATATCCGCCTTACGGAACTTATCCCGGAAATCCTTGAAATGGTCGATGACAAAAAGATTTCTATGCGTCCGGCGGTGGAACTGTCTTATTTGCCGAAAGAGGAACAGGAGATATTGTACGACATCATGGAGTCGGAGGCTTGTACCCCAAGTCATGCACAGGCTATTAAAATCCGCAAATTTTCAGCAGAGGGAAGGTTGAATGAAGATGTTTTGCTGTCAATTATGGCAGAAGAAAAGCCAAATCAGGTAGAGCAGTGGAAAATCCCGAAGAACCGACTGAAAAAATACTTTCCATCGGGAACTACACAGCAGAAAATGGAAGAAACCATTATCAAAGCACTGGAATTATACCGGAAACGGGAAAAAAGCAGGGAACGATAGACATTTTGACACCAAGGGAGAAGTCTATCCGTTGGTGGTCAATGAGAAATCAGCCTTTTTCTGTTTTCCCCTCCCCACACCCTACCCCTTTGGTTTACCAGCAGATTACCAGCCGAAAAGACAATAAGGAGCCGGGAACATCTTCTCTTTCGGCAGGTTAGAGATTCCCATACCCTGCATGACAGCAGGGAGCAAACAGCATAAAGCAACAGCAGGCGTTCCAGACGGACGTCTTTTTTTATTGGATTGAAAAGAAAGGAATTGTAGAAAATGAAGAAGATATGGAAACGAGTGTGTACGGGGCTTCTTGCTCTGACCACAATTTTAACTGCATTACCGACTACATCGGCTTACGCAGCAGAAACACAGTATTGGACAGAGTCCTCAGAGAGAGTCGGATATATTGAACATGTGATGAATGATGGAACCATTCATTAGACATTCAATGAAGGTCACATGAAAGTAGAGGGCGAAACAGCCTATTGTGTAGATATTAACACTGGATTCAAGAATGGATATAAAACCAGACATGATGCAAGTGATAGCATGAGTACTGCACAGATCGAAGATGTGGCATTGTCACTGGAGTATGTAAAGCAGTATAGAGGCAGTCATAGTAACCTGAATGGAAATCAGGGATATCTGTTGGAACAGTGCGTGGTATGGCAGAGACTTAGTGAACAGTTAGGATGGCAGTGTGATAATGTCAGAGCTGCATATTCTGAGATTTCGCAGGATATTCAGAATGAAGTGTATACAGGAGCGAGAGCATTTGTACAGGCAAACAAAGGTCGTTATAAATGTGGCGGATATATCTATACTGGAGAGGGACAGGATCTCGGACAGTTTTGGGCAGAACTGAATGTCGGAAATGCGAAGGTAAAAAAGACAACCGCAAATGAGATTGTTACAAATGGAAATGCGATGTATACCATTGCCGGAGCAACCTTTGGCATATTCTCAGACCAGAATTGCAGTAATCAGATTGGAACACTTACAACAAATGAGAATGGTGAGACAAATGAAGTTGAAGTGACTGCAGGGACTGTTTATATCAAAGAACTTTCTGCACCGAAGGGATATAAGCTGGATACGACTGTACGCAATCTGAAGGTTGAAACCGGAAAAACAGCCACATTAAATGTTTCCGATATTCCGAAAGTGACAGAGAGACTGGTAGACCTGTTCAAGATTGATATGGAGACAGGAAAAGCAGCTGCACAGGGTGATGCTGCATTGGCAGGTGCAGAGTTTACCTGGCATTATTATGACGGACTTTATACAAAAGACAATTTACCAGAGAAAGCAACACGTACTTGGGTTACAAAGACGGTAGCTGAAAAAGACAGTAATGGAACTGTTCATTATGTGACAAAACTGGCAGATGCTTACAAAGTATCCGGAGATGTATTTTACACCCAGAATGAAAAAAACGTATTACCACTTGGAACACTGACTGTTGAGGAGACAAAAGCACCAGACGGATATTTACTGGACGGAGCTTATATGCAGGCAGGAGACAGCACAGAGCAGATTAAAGGAATGTATCTGACACAGATTACAAAAGACGGAGAGCTTGCAGTCCTTTCTGGAAGCAACCAGTATTCCGTATCAGATCAGGTAATCCGATGTGGTGTGAAGATTCAGAAACGTGATTTGGAGACAAAAGACACCAAAGCACAGGGAAGTGCCGCATTAAAAGATGCAACATTTGCAATTATTTCACTGAACGAGAATCCGGTTCTGGTAGAAGGAAAACTGTACAAAAAAAATGAGACAGTTAAGACAATTCAGACAGGGATTGACGGAGTAGCAACAACATCGGCAGATTTACTTCCATATGGTAAATACAAACTGGAGGAAACAAAAGCACCGGAAGGATATCTGACAGACGGTGCAAAAGAGATTGAATTTTCGATTACGGAAAATGGAAAAATCGTGGATTTAACAGACGAAAGCCATTCCATTTACAACCAGATTAAACGTGGAGATTTAGAAGGAGTAAAGATTGGAGCAGGTACACATAAGAGACTTGCGAATGTTCCTTTTAAGATTACAAGCAAAACAACTGGTGAGAGCCATATCGTAGTGACAGACAAGAATGGTCAGTTTTCAACTGCTTCCGATTGGGCGTCTCATAAGAAAAATACAAATGCAGGGAAATCCAGTGAGGACGGTATCTGGTTCGGAACATCAGAGCCAGACGACAGCAAAGGGGCATTACTTTATGACACTTATGAGATTGAGGAGTTATCTTGTGAATCCAACAAAGGTATGAAGCTGATTCCTGCATTTGAAGTTGTTGTAAGCAGAAATAAAGTGAAAACAGACCTTGGAACACTGACTGATGAGTATGAGAAAGAGATTACCATTCATACCACAGCAACGGATAAAGTAACAGGTGAGAAGGTAATTGTTGCAGGAAAGAAAGTAACGATTGTGGATACAGTTACTCTGGACGGTCTGGAAGAAGGCAGAAAGTATCAGTTAAAAGGCTGGCAGATGTTGAAAGAGGAAAATGCAGAACTGCTCATTGATGGAAAGCGTGTGGAGAGTGATTACACTTTTGTTGCTGACAATGAAAAAATGAAAGTAGAAGTTTCTTATACGTTTGATGCATCAGAACTTGGCGGACAGAATCTGGTTACATTTGAAGAATTATATGACCTGAAGAATCCGGAAGAACCTAAAAAAGTTGCAGAGCATAAGGATATTGATGATGAAGGTCAGACAGTCCTGATTACAGAGCGAAAGATTTCGATTCATACCACAGCAACGGATAAGAACGGTAAGAAAGAAATCGAAGCCGGAAAAGATCTGACGATTGTGGATACAGTTACATTAGAAGGATTGGAAATCGGTACAAAGTATAAATTGTCTGGTTGGCAGATGATTAAGGAAGAAAATGCAAAGCTGACCATTGATGGCAAAGAAGTTACCAATGATTATGAATTTACAGCGGACAAGGAAAACATGGAAGTGCAGATTGAGTTTACTTTCGATGGCAGCACTCTTGGAAGAAAACAGCTTGTAACTTTTGAAGAACTGTATGATATAACAAATCCGGAAGAACCGAAAAAGGTAACAGAGCATAAGGAAATCAACGATGAAGGTCAGACTGTAACCATCAAAGAAGTACCGGAAACACCAACCCCAGAGACACCGGGTACTACTACAAAAACCAGTAACCCTCCGAAAACAGGAGACACTGCAAATGCAATTTTATGGATAGCCATTCTGGTATTATCAGCAGCCGGAATCACAGGAGTTCGTATCTGGAATAAAAAGAAACAGGTTAAGAGATTAGGAATTGAAGAAAAGAAAGAAGAGGAGGAGTAAAACAGAGGGCGGCGATAAGCTGCCCTTTGATGATGAAATGGGAAAAAATCAGAAAGCAATAAAAGTATTACAGCGTTTATTTGATGCCGGATACGGAACGGAAAAAGAGATTGTCAATATGGCGATGGATGAAATGCTTGCTTTGCCGGGAGTGAATGTAGCAGATCTGTGCATTATCAGTGAGCTGCAGAAAAGCATTAAGGCAAACAAAGTGATAAGCTATTTGTCAGGGAAAAAAGAAGTAAAGGAAGAAACGAAAGGAGCAGATTATGGTGGAACAACATAAATATTTGGAAATGACATTATCACAATTGAAATCATATGTGGAATCTTCAGAGAGTAATATTTTTTTGGTTGTAGAATTTCCAAAAGGAGATCAGAAGGATGGAGAATGAATTAGAAGTTGTGAATATCCGTCTGGTAAAAGAACCATCTCTTTATAGTGAGCAGACATTGGACAGTCCACAGGCTGTTGTAGAATTGATGGGGAAGGAGTTATCGCAATATGACAGAGAGGTATTTTGCATCTTGAATATGAAAAATAATGGACAGGTAATCAATATGAATCTGGTCAGTGTTGGAACGATTAATGCATCTTTGGTAATTCCCAGAGAAGTTTTTAAGAGCAGTATTCTGGCAAATGCTTCTGCAGTCATTGGACTTCATAATCATCCCAGTGGTAATGTGAAACCATCAAAAGAGGATATGATTGTTACGAGAAAGCTGCAGAAGTGCGGACAGCTATTGGGGATAGAATTGCTGGATCATATCATTGTCGGTGGAACAAATGGAAAGATGCTCAGTTTCCGAGAAGAAAAGATGTTGAATGTGACAGGAAGGATGGGAGAGATGGAAAGATAAAACATATATATATAATTTAGAAGAATCAATCTAATAAAGTAATTGATTTGAGTGGTATTATTTGAATAATATCGCTCAAATCAATAATTTTAGCGAATAAATAATGAAAAAATGAACACAATATAAATAATATTATAATTTTAAAAATGGAATAAAAAATACCAAAATATAAAATGAAATTGAAAAATCAAATGTTTTGTGTTAGAATATAGATGCGATTTTAATGGATTATAGGAGGCAATTATGGGAAATATTGTTGTTCGTTTATCATCATTAACTTTAAAAAATATTAAAAATGTAAAGAATGGTATTATTATAATGCCGCTTGCTAATGAAAGAAAATTTGAATGTAGTAGAGCTGAGATTTTGGGAATTTATGGACAAAATGGATCTGGTAAAACAGCAATTGTCGATGCACTTTATTTTTTACAAGGTATTATTACTGGTGAGGAATTAGATCAAAGGATTATAGATTATATCGATACAGATTCAACAAATGCAGAGATAAATGCTGAATTTAAAATATTTGGAGATAACGTACTGTATGAGGTAGGTTATCATATTATTTTTTCGAAAATAGATGATGGCACTATTATTGAAAGAGAATATTTGAATTGTGCAATAAATAAAGATGGCAATAGAACGAATAAGAATGTTTTTATGGATTATCAAAGAACTCAGACAGATGTTGTTTTTAAACCATTGAAAAGAGTTGAAGAATTAGTTGGGAAAGATAAAAATGTAAAAATGGATCTTATTGTTGCACGAAAAATAGCAGAAAAGAGTAATTGCTCTTACATTTTTGGAAAAGATAGTAGAGAAATTTTCTTTAAAAAAAATAGTGAATTTAAGAATTATTCCATTGTTATTCATGCATTGTTTGATTTTGCACTTAAAGATTTGTTTGTTATTAGAAGTTCTCATTCCGGTTTGATTTCTGCAAATTTTTTGCTCCCAATGGCTTTTCGCATTGAAAAGGAAAAAACAGGAATGAAAGGGGATTTTGCAGTTCCATTAATGGAACCAGTTATTTTAGATATTAAAAAGAAAGATATTCTTAATGAGATTGTAGATCAAATCAATACTGTTTTATATACAATTATTCCGGGAATGAGTATTGAAATAAAAGATTATGGAAAGCAAGCAATAGATTCTGGTGAAGAAGGCTGGAAAGTTGAGCTTATGTCGAATAGAGAAGGAAAAAGAACGATTCCGATTCGTATGGAATCTGAAGGTATTATTAAGATAGTATCTATTTTAAATGTTCTAATTCAAGCATTTGGAAATTCTTCTATCTGCTTAGTTATTGATGAATTAGATGCTGGAATTTTTGAGTATATGTTAGGAGAATTATTAGATATTTTCAATAAGAGTGCAAAAGGACAATTGATTTTTACGTCTCACAATCTACGTGCATTAGAGATGTTGGATAAAGATAGTATTATGTTTTCTACTGCAAATCCAAATAATAGATATATTCACATGAAAAATGTGAAAGGATCTAATAATCTCCGAAGTATGTATATTAGAAGTATTACTCTTGGTGGACAGGAAGAAAAAATATATCAAGAAACTGACAGCTTGAAAATTGCGAGAGCATTTAGAAAAGCAGGAAGGAGACTGCGAAGTGAATGAAAAAAAGGTAGTTACGGTTATTGTTGAGGGGCCTAGTGATGAAAATGCTATAGGTGGAATATTGAAAGAGTTTTTTTCTTCGGAAGAAGTGCAATTTGCAGTTGTTCATGGAGATATAACATCTAATTATAGTACAACAAAAGAAAACGTAGTGTCAAAAGTAGGTGCTTTAATAGAGACTATCAAAAGTAAGTACGGATATAATTGGGGAGATTTTGTAAAAATTATTCATATAGCTGACACAGATGGTGCATTTACTAAAAATTGCATTAAGGAAGCAGAAGTTGAAAATATTCAATATTATGAGGATCATATGGAATATTTTGACATTGAAGAGGTTGAAAAAAGAAATGCACATAAATCAGAGATTATGTTTAAGTTGTACACAACTGGAAAAATCCGCAATATTCCGTATAGGTTATATTTTAATTCATGCAATTTAGAACATGTTTTATACAATGAACTTAAAGACTTTTCAGATGATGAGAAAGAAATACTTTCGGATGAATTTGCTGAAAAATATGAAGGAAAAGTTTTGGAGTTTATAGATTTTATTTCAGATAAATCAGTTTCCGTTGAAGGAACATATAAAGAAACGTGGAAATACATAGAAAAAGATAAAAATTCACTTCAACGTCATTCAAACATGCATTTGATTTTTAAAACAGATTAGTAAGCAAGTATATATTGATATTTTATCAATAATTTTACTAATAAAAAATAGAAAAAAGTCATAATAGAAAGAGGGCGTGAAAATGCAATATATTTCAGGAGAGGCACGTAAACCATCAATATTTGTAAGTTCTACATGTTATGATTTAAAACAGATTAGGCAAGATATTAGAGAATTTATTGAAGCGGATTTAGGATATGAAGCCATATTATCTGAATACAATTCTTTTCCAATAGATCCGGATAAAGATACTATAAATAACTGTCTTCGAGTCGTAGAACAAAGAGCTGATATAATGGTACTAATCGTTGGCAGTCGATATGGGTACATAACAGATCATGGAGAAAAATCAATTACTAATTTAGAGTATTTACGGGCAAAAGCAAAAGGTATCCCGATTTTTGTATTTATAGATCAAAAAGTAAGTAATATTTTGCCTGTTTGGAAGAAAAATAAAGAAATGAATTTTTCAGATATTGTAGATTCGGAAAAAATATTTGAATTTGTAGATACTTTAAGAAACAAAGATAGTAATTGGGTATATGAGTTTAACACAGGTCAAGATATTATAAAATGTCTGAAAAATCAATTGGCTTATTTGGTTAATGATAGTTTATGTTTAAGAAAACATTTTTCAAAAGAAAGGGTATCGCCTAAGGTGTTAAAATATTCTGGGCGTGTATTTGAATTAGTGGTTGAAAAACCGGCTTTGTGGGAGTACTTATTATTTGCAGAGGTATTAAAAGATAATTTGAATAAACTGGATGATTTGCGATATGATATGAAATACGGTATTTCATTTGAAAGAACAGTTTGTTTTGAAAATCCTATAGAAATTTTTGATTATGTTCAGGCAAAAAGTAAAGAACTTATTCGGAAAAATGATATTCTTTGTGTTATACTTAATAAGGCTCTTAAAGAAGCACTTGGTGAACGTGGAACGCCAGGAAATGCTGAGTATATAATTTATGTAGCAGAAAAATTGATTGAAGTATATAAAAGCGATCATCTTTGGGCATTAGATTTTAAATGTATTAGTGTTCCAGAAATGTTCGAAAAATTGATAGAATATACATCAGAGTTGAGCAAATCTATAATAGAAGATATTGAGAATTTTATAGATGATTATGATAAACGAATTAATGAATTAGCTTATGGTTTAGAGGATATTTCTGGAGAAAAAGTAGTATCTTTTAACCTTGAATTACGCAGTCCAGATATGAATAAGATTGATGCAGAAATTAAGCGGTTAGAAGAAATATTATTAAATACTTAAAAAAGAATATACGTGCCTTACATAGCCAGATGGTTCCAACTCAAGGAATCACCTGGCTATTTTCATGCCCGGATATTATCCCAATAATATCAATCCAAGGCAGGAAAGACTAACTATTAAAAGTCAAGACCTAAAATGAAGTTTTTTGAATAAAGTACAGAAATGTATTTTAGATATATTTTGAACTCGGTTAGAGTTCTTTGAACCTTGAAAACTGCATGACAAAAAGAGCATCGTTACAGGTGCTCAAAAAGGGGTATTGAATTAGAAAAAATTTAAGCAGCTTTGATGTATTGCTGGTTGGTTTTCTCGAGATGATAAATGACTCGAACTAGCTTTTTGACGGCAGGAGATATAGCTACATTGTAATGTTTACCTTAGGCTCGTTTCTTGGCCAGATATTCAGCAAAGGTTGGATCCCAATGGCAGACATATTTGGCTGCTTTGTATAACGCATAGCGTAGATATCTGGAGCCTCGCTTTTCCATATGTGAGTAAGCACCATCCAATTGTCCGGATTGGTATGTAGATGGTGAGAAACCAGCATAAGCCAAGATTTTATAAGGAGAATTAAAGCGGTTGAAATCGTCGATTTCGGCAATGATCATAGCTCTCATACGGTAATTGATTCCAGGGATACTAAGAATCGGAGAATTGATTTCATCCATGATGATTTTGATTTCATTTTCGACTTCATCAATTTCAGAGGTGAGCTCATGAATAAGCTTAATTGTATGCTTTAATTCCAATGATTTTGACGGCATATTTGAACCAATAGAGGTTCTTGCAGCTTCTCTAAATATGATTGCCGTTTCTCTACCGTATCGACCTTTTGAGGTTTCAGAAAGAAGATTGGTAAGTCTGGTAAGATGAGCACTTGCTACTTGTTTGGCACTAGGAAATTCAGAAAGCATTGCGTAAACCGATGCCATATGAAGTGTTGGAACTAACTTTTCTAATTCAGGAAATAAGATACAGACAAGTCTTGATACGGAAGACTTTAACTTAGCACGTTCTTTTACTTTATCAAAACGATAACGAGTTAATGACTTTAGTTCTTCGTTGTGATAAGATATGTCTGAGTAGATGTCTATGGAGATACACAGGAAATCATAGAAGACTGTCTGAATGTACTGGAACCGTTTATTGAAGAAGTTATTCCAAAAGAGAGGAAAGATCAGTATTATGATTATTCAGAAATGATTGAAATAGACTTAATCCTGGAGGAATATTTCAACGCAGCATGATGAAAAATAGAATAGTAGTGATAGAAAAAAGTACAAATAAGAATCGAACGTTTGTACTTTTTTCTTGCGTTAATCTATATACTTTCAAAAATTTATTTGATATAATAGGGACTGTTACAAGAACAAACAGAAAAAATATGACAGAACCGGAGCCTGGTATCATCAGGTATTTCCGAGTGCTGTTTTATCCGCAAATATTAGTTTTGTGACTTTTGCAGGAAAAATTCGTAATGGGGGAAGGAGGACGATAACATGATTTACTTTACAAGTGATTTACTTGGGGCATCGTGGAATTATCAGCATGCAGAATCGTCCTTTTGAAAATATACAAGAGATGAATCAGATTTTGATTCAAAATTATAATGCAGTAGTACATAAAAATGATACGGTGTATATTCTTGGAGATATTAGTCATCATCTACCGATGGATAGGGCAAATGAATTGATTAGCAGGTTGAACGGAAAGAAGATTCTGATTAAAGGAAATCATGACAAGAAAGATGATTTGGAATTGTTTGAGGAAATATGTGATTTTAAGACAGTATCATTGAATGGCCTCTATTTTGCATTGATGTATTATCCGATGCTGTCATGGCCGAAAAAGAATAGTGGGAGTATTCAATTACATGGACACATACATGCCCATGAAGAATATAATTTGCAGAATAAAGCAGACGGAATTAGAAGATATGATGTAGGTGTGGATGCGAATAATTATTATCCGGTATTGGTGAAGCAGATTATAGAGTTTTTTGAGAATAATGAAGGAAAATGTAAATTGTGAACTGATTAGGCAAAATTTGCCTAAACTGCGTCAATTAGGGAAATTGAATTCCCCAATTGAGAAAAACGTAATTATTACAGTTGATCTGAATTAGTGATATTAGATAAGCTTGAAAAGAATAGAAAGGATAGATGTACATGATTCAAGAACATGAAATTGTTTTGTATCAAGTGGAGGGTACTAATATATGTGTTAATGTTGTTTTTAAAGATGAGACATTCTGGATGACGCAAAAGGCAATGGCAGAATTATTTGATGTCAATGTACCGGCGATTTCAAAACATTTATCTAATATATTTGAGGAAGGAGAACTTTTTAAAGAGGCAACTGTTTCCAAAATGGAAATAGTTCAAATGGAAGGAAATAGAAAGGTCAAGCGAGAACCGGAATTTTATAATCTAGATGCAATTATAGCGGTCGGATATCGGGTTAATTCTAAGAAAGCTACAAGGTTTCGTCAATGGGCAACAAAAACATTAAAGGAATATATTACTAAAGGATTTGTTCTTAATGATGATATGCTTAAAAATGGTAAGCTGTTTGGAAAAGATTATTTTGCAGTTACCGGAAAGACAGCGGCAGAATTAGTTTATGAACGAGTAAATGCTGAGAAACCTGCTATGGGACTTACTACGTGGAAAGATGCTCCGGATGGTAAAATTTTGAAAAGAGATATTAGTGTTGCAAAGAATTACCTAAATGAAAAAGAATTATCACGCTTAAATAGGCTTGTTACAATGTTTATTGATTATGCAGAGTTGATGGCTGAAGATGAAGTATTGATGAGTATGCAAGATTGGGTAGAGCAGACAAATCAATTTTTAAGAAATAACAGAAGAGAGGTACTTGAAGGTAAGGGGAAAGTATCACATGATATGGTTCAGAAAAGGCAATTTTAATTGCAGCGACTATGCAAAAAGAAAATTATGAAAAAGCGAAAACGAAGCAGTTTGAAAAATATAGAGCAATCTCTTTATATACGTTATTAGCAACTCAAATTAAGTATGACGTGACAGGCATTGCAGTAAGCCCGGAATTTTGGCTTCAGATGAAACTTAATGATTATTCGGTTAGTAAGTCAGAATTTAAAAAAGCAAATAATCTCCTTCAATTCATAGAGTTATCAATTGTAAGGTGACTAAATATTCTTCTAATTAGGTCCGTCTTGACCTTTTTTCCTCTCTTCGCCCGAATCCTCCGTAAAGGTTTGACAAGATCTTTAATAATTTGATACCTTAATTTCCGCACCCCGTTCGCCGCCCTGCTGTTCTTGCGGCGAATCGGCGCGAAGCCCGTCTCTTCGGGCAATGCGCATCCTAATGATCCGGTTCATCTCCATTTCGCTTCTCTTCAGCTCCTCTTTGAGCCGAAGTTTTAAAGAGCCGGAAATATAATCTTTACAATTACTAACTTATTTATCCGTTTCATCTTTATAAGAAAATGCAATCTAAAAAGATCATTCTTTCTCTGATTGCCGCGCTCGCCTTTACAGCGAGTCCAGCAACAGCTTCCGACGTATACAGCGTGGATACGTTTGCGATCGGAACGTTAATTAACGGCCAATTTAAGGTCGACAGTAAAGAGAAAGCTGAAGCCTGCTACAAGATCCTGAATGATGAAACAGAACCTATTACCGGAACTGGTACAAAGGATGATCCGTTTAGTACATATCATATAAAAAATGAGGGACGATCATTTCAGATACCGGTACATTGGCATGATGAACTGGAAATTATATATGTAAAAAGTGGGTTTTTGACTGTAAGTATATCAGGAGAAAATTATATTGGAACCCCCGGGGATGCTTTTGTAGTGTCGCCGGGTAATCTGCATTTCATGGGTTCACAGACTGGTACAGTAGATTATTTTACTTTCCTTTTTCCGGTAGAATACATATCTTTTTGCATAAATGATATGTTAGATGATAAATTACTGAAGCCGTTAAAAAATGGTCACCTGATGATAGGCCCAAGAGTAAAAGATACAGCAAAAGAACTGTGTGAGCAGTTGGTTGAGACATATATGGCAAAAAATAAGAAAATTGAGTCTGAAATAACTGCTCAGATAAAGACAAAGAATTCTTTTACAATTTATTCTTGAAATGTGGGAGAAGGGCTTTATAATCGAAAATGATAAAAGCGGGAGAAATACGATAGAAAAAGAAATGATTTCATATATACAGCAGAATTTTATGGAAAAGATATCATTAAAAGAATTTAGTGAGCAGTTTCATCTTTCGGAAAAATATATATCGCGATATTTTAAGGAACATTTTCATATTACACTTTCACAATATATAACACATTTACGATTAGAGTATGCAAAACAGCTGTTACAAGATACGGATACTCCTGTTACAGAGATTGCAATGCAGAGTGGATATCAGAATGTAAGCTATTTTATCAGAATCTTCAAAAAAACATACGGAGTTTCTCCGTTAAAATATAAAAAAAACAAGCCAAGTACATGGAAGGAGGAGAAGATATCCCGGTAGAACCAGATAATCTGCCGGAGAGATATCTTCTCCTCCTTCC
>OGEU01002425.1_pt1 | contig 13362 bp, 7 predicted proteins | sample 1570651 | NCBI WGS metagenome assembly OGEU01 (sample SAMEA2582129, study PRJEB24529) | metagenome | biome: Human gut stool | place: China | collected 2011 | reverse complement strand
TAGCTCTCGGATTAACTTCAATCTCCCCTATACTTGGCTCTATAGCCTTATTCTTTGCCTTTACAACTGCCTTGTGATTACAAACACACACAGGCAATTGTGGAGGACATATACATGCAGTACTTAACTCTTTAAAAGTTTGCTTTGTAATTCGATCTTCCAAGGAGTGGAATGTAATAACTCCAATCTTTCCCTTTGGTTTTAACATCGATACAGCATCTACAAAACTATCATGCAAAATTGCTAACTCTCTATTTACTTCAATACGTATGGCCTGAAACGTCCGTTTTGCCGGATGAGGTCCATCTTGTCGCGCCTTTGCAGGTATTGCATTCTTAATAATTCTAACTAACTCGCCAGTAGTAGTAATTCTTTTTTCTTGACGTGCTTCAACAATAAACTCGACAATTCTTTTAGCCCATCGTTCTTCCCCATAATCGCGGATAATTTGTAGTAATTGTTCACTGTCATATTCATTGACAATTTCCTCTGCCGTGAGAGGTGCATCTTTATCCATTCGCATATCAAGAGGTCCATCATTCATATATGAAAAACCTCGTTCAGGAGTATCTAGTTGATAGCTGGATACACCAAGATCAAATATAAAACCATCGACTTCATAAATGCCCGCATTTTGGAGGGCTTCTTTTAAGTTAGAAAAGTTTGTAGGTATTGTTAACACCTGACATTTCAAATCAGATAAACGCTGTCGAGCTACACTCAAAGCATCTTCATCCTGATCTAAACCTATAATCATGCCTTCTGGATCTAGCATCTCGCCCACTGCATGAGCATGTCCTGCCCCACCAAGGGTACAGTCCACATAAATGCCTTTTGGATTAGTTACGACGGAGTCCACCGTTTCACGTAAGAGTACGCTAGTATGATTAAATTCCATCATAGCCTCCTATAACATAATCCCTTCAAGCCCTTCGACTAATTCTTCCATACTCTCAGCCACTTGCTCATCATAGAAATCGTATTTTTCACGGCTCCAAATTTCAACGTGGTCTCCAGCACCTACAATAACAGCCTGTTTATCAAGGCTTGCATATTCACGTAATGGTACAGGAATGAGGACACGACCTTGTTTATCATATTCAAGTTCAGCGGCACTACCAAAAACAAAACGTTTTAAAGCACGCACGCTAGCTTTAGTGGAGGATTGTGATTGTAAAGCTGTAGAAATTTTTTTCCATGCCTCTTCGGTGTAAATAGCCAAGCAGTTATCTAGGCCTTTTGTAACGATGCACAAATCGCCTAGTTGTTCACGTATTTTAGCAGGTATAATCATCCGCCCTTTTGTATCAATGGTGTGATTATATTCGCCCATGAACATATGTATCACCGCCCTTTACTATTTCTTATCCACCACTATATGGTAAATTCTACCACAATTCCCCACCAATCACAATAAAAAATCCATTTTTATCCCACTTTTTTATATTTTTCTTTCATAATCTCTATTTTTCTCTTCTTTTCTTAGATACATATGTTCGAAATTAAATAATAATCGAATCATAAAAACCACTGCCCACCACCAGGTGCCAGATTTTAGTTTTATCTGCATCCAATCCCCACCACAATATCCCCATAAGCTCTATTACACTTTAATTAAACGAAATATAGGAATACAATCACCACAAATCCACACAAAAAGAAAACCGCGTAGCATTTCTGCTACGCGGTTTCTATACCTACGATAGATTATAGTGTAACCCATCGGTTGGGAGGCATATTATTTAGTTGTTTTTACAGCTGCTTTTGGAGCTTGTTGTGGTTGTTGTGCAATCACTTTATCAAGAAGTTCCCGAATTTCTTTGTTTTGTGCTTGCAAATCAGCCACTTGATCCTCAAGAACTTTTACAGTTGCAGGGGATGCTTTAGGAGCTGTAGGAGCATTACCAATACCGATTGTTACACCAGCATTTGCCATTACGCTATGGTCACCACCATAAGCAGCACCAGCATGGATTAATAAATCAGGATTTGCATAATGTGCTACACCCAATGCAGTAGATGTTTTACCTTTGTAAGTACCAACAGCTGCCATAATTTGAGCTTTTTGACCTTCGTGGTATTCGATAGGTTTCAATGCTGCTAATGCTGCTGCATTAGCACCTACAACTTTAACATCGCGTTCTACGCTGCTAATGCGGCGAGAGTTTTCTGCGATTTGTGCATCATGTTGAACAAGTGTTGCATGATCTTGTAATGCAATGTTAGAAGCTTTCAAGCTGTAATTTGCAGCTTCTGCTAATGTACTGATATCTTGAGTATTTTTATTTACTTGCAAGCCCAATACATTAACTTTTTCATTGTTTTCTAATGCAATAGCACCAATGTTCTTAGTTAATGTAACATTTTCATCAACTTTAGTGTTTACATCAGCAATGTCTTGAGTATTTTTATTTACTTGTAAACCTAATACACTAACCTTTTCATGATTTTCTAATGCTAGAGTACCAACAGCTTTAGTTAATTGTGCATTTTCATTAACTTGTTTAGCTACTTCAGTTACACGATTATCTACTTTAGTAATATTTGTAACATTAGTATCTACTTTAGCATTTAGAGTGTTGATGTTTGTTGTATTTGTATTAACTTGGTTAGTTACATTTGTAATATTAGTTGTATTTTGGTTAACAACATTATTGATATTAGCAATATTAGTTGTATTAGTATTAACTTGTTTAGATACGTCGTTAATAACTTTGCTATGTTCATCAACTTTGTTAATTACTTTTTGTACAGTTACATTAGTATTTTGAATTGCTTCAGCATTTTGTTTGATCGCTGCTTTGTTAATATTGATGTTTTCAGTATTATGTTTGATTGCTTCAGTATTAACAGAAACTTGGCTTTGAACATTTTTAATGCGTTCTTCGTTAGCATTTGCTTTTTGAGTATTAGCATTAACTTGTTCTTTCACTTTGTTTACATCAGCGCTTACATTTTGCAAGTTCTTAATTGCTTCAGTATTTTTGCCAACTTGATCTTTCAAGTCAGATACATCAGTTTTGATATTGTTGATTACAGTATTTTGGTTATTAACTTTTACGTCAATATCATTAACTCTAGTATCAATATTAGTTACTTTATTGTTAATATTAGTAACTTTGTTATCAATATTTGTAACTTTGTTATCAATATTTGTAACTTTAGCATCAATATTCTTCACATCGTTTTTAACGTTAGTAATATTGTTGTTCACAATATTGATTTTTTGATCAACTTTAGCATTGATGTTTGTGATATCAGCTTTTACTACTGTTACATCAGCTTTAATATTGTTTACATTCTTTTCAACGTTAACAACATTAGCTTTAATGTTATTAATATTGGAAGTATTATTTTGAATGTTTACAGTATTAGCTTGGATGTTGCTATTTTGAGCGTTAATGTTTTGAGTAATATTTTCTACTTTTTGAGCTACATTAACGATTGTAGTATTGCCTTTACCAACTTGACCTTTCAAGGATTCGATAGCTTGAGAGTTAGCATCAACTTTACCAGTTAAGTTGTTAATAGCAGTTGTATTAGATTCAATACGACCAGTATTAGCATTTACTTTAGCAGTTACATCAGTTATGTTAGCTGTGTTACCAGCAACTTGTTTACTAATGTTTGCAATAGCTGTTGCATTGTTAGAAATGTTAGTTGTGTTATTTTTAACTTGTTTGCTTACATTAGCAATAGCTGCTGTGTTATTAGCAATGTTAGTAGTATTATTAGTTACATCTGTGCGGATAGCTTTGATATCTGCAGTGTTAACATCTACTTTATTGCTGATGTTTGTCACATTAGCTTTAATGTCAGTAATAGCTTTGCTATTATCAACAATTGCTTTTGCGTTAGCATCAACCTTAACATTTACTTCATTAACTTTGCTGTTAATTGTGTTGTTAATTACTGTATTGTTTTCAGCAATCTTAGCATCAATATTTTTGTTAATAACAGTGTTGTTATTAGTAATAGCAGTGTTGATATCGTTTCTAATTACTGTGTTGTTAGCTTCAATCTTAGCATTGATTGTGTTTTCAACATTAGTAACAGTTGTACCAACTTGGCCTTTTAATGCTTTAATAGCATCTTCATTAGCGCTAATACGTGTAGAGTTATCTACAATGTTACCTTGTAAGTAATCTAAGCGTTGATCATGACGATCTACACGTGCAGTAAGACCAGCTACATCACCTTTAACGCCATCAATCTTAACATTTACATCGCCAACTTTTTTGTTGATTGTATTGTTGATTTGAGTGTTATTTTCATTGATCTTTACATCAATATTTTTATCAACTTTGTTAATGATTGTAGTGTTATTAGCATTGATTTTAGCGTCAATGTTTTGATCTACTTTATTAATGATTGTTGTGTTATTGCTATTGATTTTATTATCAATATTTTGGTTGATAACAGTGTTGTTAGCTTCAATCTTATTATCGATAGTTTTATTAATTACTGTATTGTTTTCGTTGATTTTATTAGTAATTGTATTTTCGATATTTGTGATTTGATTGCCAACATGACCTTTTAATTCATCAATAGCTTTTTTATTAGCACCGATAAGTGTACGGTTTTCAATAGCAATTGTGCCAGCTACGTTGATGTCTTTTTCGTTTTGAGCAACGCGTTTAGTAAGACCATCTAAATCGCCTTTAACACCATCAATTTTTTGATCAACTTTAATGTTATTAGCATTAATCTTAACATCGATGTTATTGTCTACTTTATTAAGAATTGTAGTGTTATTAGCTTCAATCTTAGCATCGATATTTTTGTTGATTACTGTGTTGTTTTCATTGATCTTATTAGTAATTGTATTTTCGATGTTAGTGATTTGTGTACCAACATGGCCTTTTAACTCGTTGATTGCTTTTTCATTATTGGAAATACGAGCAGAATTAGCATCAATACGTTTACTATTATCTGTAATAGCTTTAGCATTAACTTCAGTCTTAGCATTTACATTGTTAATGTTATTGTTAATAACTGTGTTATTTTTTTCAATCTTAGCATCAATATTACCATCTACTTTGTTGATGATTGTAGTATTATTAGCTTCAATCTTCTTATTGATTGTAGTTTCAATATTGGTAATTTGTGTGCCAACATGACCTTTTAACTCATCGATAGCTTTTTGGTTTGCACCGATAAGTGTGCGGTTTTCCATTGCAATTGTGCCAACTACATTAATGTCTTTTGTATTAGCTTTTACACCATCTTCAACAATAGAGATTCGTGTGGAGTTATCAGCAATGTTATCTTGTAAATAGTCCAAACGTTGGTCATGGCGATCAACACGACCTTTAAGGCCATCCAAGTCACCTTTAACACCATCAACTTTTACATCAACCTTGTTAATTGCAACTGTGTTTGCTTCAACTTTATTGTTGATATTAGTGATGTTGTTTTTAATATCTTTAATATCTACTTGAACATTACCAATATTTTGACCAACTTTACCTTTCAAATCAGCAATATCTTTAGTATTGATATTAACTTGATTTTGAGTGTTAGCTACATCAGTTTTAATAGTTTTATTGTCTTGTTCAAGCGCCTGGATGCGACCTTCATGATTAACTAAAACTTTACCTTGATTATCAACTTTAGTGTTTAATTCAGTAATTGCAGTCGCATTTTTGTTAATATTTGTAGTGTTATTAGTAATGTTAGTAGTATTAGCATCAACTTTTGCACTTACATTATTAACTGTATTGTTGATATTTGTGATATCAGTTTTAACAGCATTGATCTTAGTATCAACATCATTATTTACTTTATTAATAATAGTTGTGTTGTTAGCTTCAATTTTAGAGTTAATTGTTTTGTTAACTTCACTAATAATATTTGTTTTGCTATCGTTGATCTTAATATCTACATTATTATTAACTTCGTTGATAATCTTAGTGTTATTTTCATTAATCTTATTATCAATTGTAGTGTTAATATTATTGATTGTTGTGCCAACTTTACCTTTCAATTCATCGATGGCTTTTTTGTTTTCGTTGATAGCTTTTTTGTTATCACCGATAAGTTTACGGTTTTCCATCGCAATAGTATTGTTGAAAGTAATGTTAGCTGTGTTTTCTTCAACTTTAGCAGTTAAATCAGCAATAGATTTACTATTATTGTTAACATTAACAGTTAAATTATCAATTGCTTTTTTATTGTTGTTAACTTTAATATCAACGTTGTTGATATTTTGATTGAGTTCATTTTTAACATTAGAAATGTTAGTATTCAACTCATTTTTCGTATTATTGATATTTGTTTTAATATCATTAATCTTAACATCTACATCTTTATTAACATTATTAATAATAGTAGTGTTGTTATTTTCAATCTTCTCATCAACTTTGTTCAAAATTGTAGTGTTATTATTTTGAACTGCAGTATTAATATTTTGATTTACTTGATTAATAATATTGGTATTATTAGCTTCAATATGTTTTTTTACACTAGCATCAATGTTAGTATTTACATTATTAACAACATTATTTGTAATGTTAGTAATTTTATTATCGATTTTTACATCAATATCGTTGTTAATTTTAGTAAATTTAGCGTCAATATTATTGTTAATATTTGTGATATCTTGTTGAATGTTAGTGATTTGAGTGCCGACTTTGCCTTTTAATCCTTCAATATCTTTGCTATTTTTATCAACTTTAGCGTTGATATTTGTAATATTAGCATTGATTTTATTAATGTCAGTTTTTACACTCTCAACCTTATTATTAACAGTATTAATATTAGTAGTATTGATATCTACCTTTTTATTTACAACGTTAATGTTATGTGTATTTTTCTTAACATTTTCAACATCAGTAGTTACAACTGTATAGTAGTTATTAATTACGGTATTACCAGTGGAACCGCCTTTTTTAGGGATTTGTTGTTGCTGCTGTTGTTGTGGCACTTGTTGTTGCCATTGTTGTTGCTGTGGCTCTTGTTGTTGCCATTGTTGTTGCTGCTGTTGTTGTTGCTGTTGCTGTTGGTCTAATTGTTGTGGATCAACTTGATGTTGATCTTGCATATGACCCCAAGCATTTTGATCAGGTGTTAACCATCTTTGGCTACCAATAAGATCAGCTCTAGCCCAATCCTCAGGGCTGGATGCATTAGCAACACCTCCAGAAAAGCTAGCCGCCAAAATAACTGCAGCTACAATTGTAGTTGCAGATTTTTGATGTGACTTAGCCAACTCAGAAGTTACGACGTAAGCGTGCTTAGTTGCACTCCAAACAACTTTGAATACCTTATTCATATTAAGTTCCCTCCCAACATTTGTGGCTCTCACCCCACAATGAAGAAATAAATCAAATATTGCACTCTTTTTCACTAAATATTCACAATATTTAACATAATACTACCATATATTATTTTAAACTTCCATAAAAAAATTAATAAGTTAAACTAATGTTTCATTTTTTCCTCATTTAAAAATACCTAAAAATCCGCTTGAATACTAAGTTATTAATAATATTGAATTATGTAAAATGAAATTTTATATTTTAATCTAATTTTATATTTATACGATACTTTTTATTTGCTTCTATAGAAAATATGAAAAAAACCTCATCAATGTATTGGACATACATTGATGAGGTCTTTTTTACTCTATCTATATAGAATTATTCAGATTATTAGAATTTAGATTCAATAGCACCTTGAAGATCGCCTTTTGGCAAGAAACCAATTTTACGATCTACTACTTCGCCATCTTTTAAGATAACAAATGTAGGCAATACTTCAACTTGTAAATTACGTGCTAATTCTGGTTCTTCATCAGCATTTACTTTTACAAAGTTAGCTTTACCTTCAAGCTCACCTGCAATTTCTTCAATGATTGGCATCATACGTACGCAATAACCGCACCATGGAGCCCAGAAGTCAACAACAGTAACACCACCTTGGTTTACTAAATCTTGATATTCAGCAGTTTTTAAATCTTTTAATTCGCTCATTGTACCCTCCTACGGTAATTGAACTAATACACAATCTTGAATGACATGCAGATCTAAAGCATGTGCTTTTTCAACAACAGATGGTTTATCCGCCCCCGGTTGCAACCACACAACAGAAATGCCAAGTTCTTTGCATTCATCAAGTGCAGCTAACCCCGCTGCTTCTGGTACAACAAAATCTACCACAGCAGGCACAACGGGAAGTGCAGAAAGACTAGAGTAACAAGTGTCTCCATCTATTTCTGCAATATTAGGATTGACTGGATATACTTCATATCCGTGATCTTTAAGACATTTATAAATCTTATAACCGAACTTCTCGGTTTTATGGGTAGCTCCAATAACGGCCCATACTTTTTGATCTAAAGCTTGTTGAATTGTCATTTCGACCACCTCTTATATACTATTATAAATAAATATCGAATATTGTCAATATATTATATCGAATTATATAGTTAAAGAATTATTCTCTTTTAGCAAACATCCTATAACATAAATCAATACTATTTTACTACTCTATTCTTTAATTTGTATCTCAATCGTTTTCTGACTAAGACTAGGTACATTTAAATCAATCTCAATTAATTCAGATAAACTAATTTCTCTACGACTTAATGTATGAGCTTCAACTAAGCCGCCAGCAATAGCTAGTTCACCTAAAATTCTATTAGGAGACCATTGATTTTCACGTAATTCACGAATAGTAATACTCTTTTGTCGCTTAGATAATCTATGCCCTTCAGAATCAATTAATAATGGAGCATGTCCATAAGAAGGTATTTGTATATTTTTAGATGTAAAACTAGATTGTAATGTTTTATATAAATATATTTGCTGCCCTGTAGTCTCTAGTAAATCGTCTCCACGAATGACCTCTGTTATCCCCATAGCAATATCATCCAGTACAACAGCTAAATTATAGGCATACATACCGTCACCACGACGCAATACATAATCATCTAATTCACCTTCCAAATGAATATGTTGAAAGCCTTGCCAGCGATCTACGAAATCTATATCACAGGAATTAACGGCTAAACGTAAAGATGGTTCCTTAGACATCATAAACTCTTTTATCAATTTATCCTCTAGATGGCGGCAATGACCATCATATCGATGTACTACCTCTCCTACATGGGGCGCCGAAGCAATAGAATGCAATCTTGTGCGATTACAAAAGCAAGGATAAATTAGTTTTTCTGATGCAAGATTTTCTAATACGTCTCCATAATATGTTTGTCGTTCACTTTGCCAATATGTTGCTTCTGGACCACCAACGCGAGGTCCTTCATCCCATTCAAATCCTAGCCACTCTAAATCATCTAATAGAGCTTCCCCTAACTCACGTTTAGAGCGTTGGGTGTCTATATCCTCCATTCGCACAACATACTGCCCTTTTTGTTGTTTCGTAGAAACATAAGATAAGAGGGCTATCCACACATTGCCGAGATGGATATATCCTGTGGGGCTTGGAGCAAATCGTCCTTTCATGATGCTCTCCTACAGTACAAAACAAGTGGCATATCCCGTAAACTTACACAGAATATGCCACTATAAATGATATAAAACGATTATCCTAGAGAAATAATGTTATCGAATACCTTACCAGCGTCTTTAATTTTTTGTTCATTCCCCATTGTACAAATATGATTGTCCTTCAATACAGGTTCAACCACATCTGCTAAAGCAACGATATCCTCTGGTTTACAAGCGATAACTTGTTTACGAAACTCTACCTTATCCTCTAGTTTAGTACCGCTAAAATACATCCCCATCGCACGTGGACCACGCAACGCAGGAGTCATAGGCAAGTCCAAGGAGCTCATAGTACCGATAATATATTTACGCATCTCACGATCAGTCAACGTAAACTCACGAAGGTATTGAGGTAATTCTTTATATACATTTAATGTTTCTACCAAGTTTGGATCGCGATAGCTACAGAAAATCATATTACCATCGTCATAGAAGTTTGCAAAGGCACCGTAAGCACCGCCTTGTACACGAATACGAATCCATAGATACTCATAGCGTAAAATCGTTTCCAATACACTCATTGGGCCTACGTGTTTATACCCATGGTCTATAAAGTTACCACCTTGAGCTACGTATTGAACTTTACCAGCTGTAACGATACCATCATTACCAGACAAACGCGTAATTTTTAATGTATCATTACTTAAGTCAGTAGTATCCCAGGTTTCAATCAATGGTTTCATGAGATGTTCAAAGGCTTCTAATTCGCCTTCTTCACCAACGAACATGATATCCACATTATTAGCACGGAAAATCTTACGAGCCACATCAGCTAATTTTTCTGGCAATAATGGTAATGCCGCAGGATTAGAAGCCAATTCGCTAATCTTTTGATAATAACCAAAGTTACCATTATCTCTGAATTTACCAACTGCAGACACTTGCGCCATAACACGTTGACTTACGATGGAATTACCACGACGGAATGCCTCATTATCCCAAATAGCTTTGCTTTCTTGAACAAGTTCAGTCAAGCGTCTATCGTCACTATAATCTGCTTTTTGAACTACTTCATTAATCAAACGACATAAGTCAGGTAATTTAGAATGCAAAGCTTTAGCTCGAACAATCATGAGAGGCGTAAATTCATCACGCTTACCATCTTTGCTAATAGCCGTAATATCTGAGCTTAAACCACCAAGATTCATATTGATATCTTTCGCCAATGCTTCGTAGCCACGTTCAGATGTGTTGATACGACCGATAATATCACTTAGAATATCGGCATAGAACAACTCATCTTCTGTAAGACAACTTAAATTAAAGTAAAGACCTACATAGTTGATGCCTTTTGTGAAAGTAGGTACAAAATGTACTGTAGTATTGCCAATTTTACTTTCACGACGTTCTACTTCTTCAATATTAGGATTTAAATCTGATAATTCAAGCAATGGAATCGACGCTAATGCTTCGTCGCTATCTGGAGCCTCTTGACGAAGTTTAAGTCGTTTTGTTTGCTCTACAATCGCTTCGATTTCTTCTGGAGTCATCTTAGCTTTTACAGAAGCTAAATATTCTTTAACCTCTGCATCCTTGCGCTCTTGAAGACCACGTTCAGGATAAATAGAAACAAGCACTTTATGATTGTTATTTAAGATAGATTGACGAATTAAATCTTCAAAGTACGTACCGGATAAGCCCTTGCGAATATTCACTAATGCTTCTTCGTAGTGTAATAACTCAAGTGGGTCATTGTCATATAGCCAATTATCCATCATACGGATAACATAAGCAAGACCAATTGGTCGACCACCAAAGTCGCTTTCACGAAGAGCAAACTCAATGCTATTCAAGGAAGCTTCTAATAATTCTTTATCTAAACCGTTATCACAAAGTTCTTGCAATGTAGATTCCACAATACGCTGCAAGTCAGCTTGTTTATCGAGATTAGAACCAGTTGCTTGCACGGTCCACAAAGGTTGACGAATGCTATCAAGATAATAACCACTCACATCAGAGCCGATACCGGCTTTCACCAAAGCCTGTTTAAGAGGAGCCGCAGGAGATGTCAACAATACATGTGTTAATACCTCAAAAGCCAAGCTATGCTCAGGAGTTACATCAGGTAACACATAGGCAAAGGAATGTAAAGTTCGGTTGTCTGTTGGCTCTTCAGAACCTACGCTATATGGATAACTTACCACTTTACCTTCCGTAAATGGCGTTTGTATACCAACCTCTGTATTAACCGCAATAGCATCAAAATGACTTAAGTACTCATCATTCAAGAATGCCAATTGCTCTTCAATATTCATATCACCATAAAGGAAGATATAACTATTGGACGGATGATAATGAACTCGATAGAACTCTTGGAACTCTTTATAAGTTAAGTCTGTAATATGGTCAGGATCTCCACCAGAATCAACACCATAAGTGGTGTCTGGGAAAAGTTCACGCATCATTTGGCGCTCTAAAACGGAATCCGGAGAGGAATAAACACCCTTCATCTCATTGAAGACAACGCCTTTATAGGTAAGTTCATCGTCCGCACTATCTAACTCATAATGCCAACCTTCTTGCATCACGATTTCTGCATCATCGCGAACGCGTGGATACAATACAGCATCAAGATATACGTCCATCAAGTTGTGGAAGTCTTTATCATTCTTGCTGGCTACAGGATACATTGTTTTATCAGGGTAGGTCATAGCGTTTAAGAACGTGTTTAAAGACCCCTTAACAAGCTCAACAAATGGCTCTTTTAAAGGAAACTTACGAGAACCACATAAAACGGAATGTTCCATAATATGTGCTACACCAGTACTATTATGTGGTGTTGTTCTAAAAGCGATATTGAATACTTTATTAGAATCTGGTGAATCAATATAAATTAAACGTGCACCAGACTTTTCATGTTTCATTTCATAAGCGGTACCATTGATCTCATCAATGCGCTCAATGCGGTCAAGGCGAAAGCCAGAATAAACCTTATTTATTTCCATGCTGTCCCTTCTTTCTATACTAATATAATGATTTCTCTCTGAATAATTTATTATATCATATCGATGACTCTATATATAGATGTTAAGAATAATTATCGAATTATAAAACCCCATAGGCAAGTATTCCCATGGGGTTCATATTATTTATTATGTTGCATCTGCCACTTTTGATTGCGACGCAAGGTTAATAAGCCTTCTAACACGGCTTCAAATTGTATAAAGCTCAATGTATATGGTTGATACATATCTGGTACAACCTTGTAAGTAATAGTAACCTCAGACTTATCGTAATCATAGAAGATACCATGTAAATTACTCATTGTTGTGTAACCAGTTTGAGCTTGTTCCAATGTTGGAATAGGCTGATTTTTTAGATTTCCTAGTAGATCGCTAATGAAACCTTCCTTACGACCTTGGTCATTGAGCATTTCATCCATAAAACTACGTAGACTATCCATGCAGTGATTAACCTCGTTGATCTAACAATAAGCCATTATGAATTACACGAACAGCATCTTTTACGCGATCTTCAGCAACAAGGCAAGAAATACTAATTTCAGAAGTAGAAATGATTTCAATATTGATACCTTCTTGGCTCAAGATATCAAACATTTGCGCAGCTACACCAGGTTGTCCTAACATACCTGCACCAATAATGGAAACTTTCGCCATTTTTTCATCGATATTAACAGCTTCAATATCTACTGCTTTTTGTAATTCTTCTAATACTTCTCGAGCTAATACCACATCATCCATAGCTACTGTAAAGATAAGATCAGTTTTTGGTTCTCCTACGGAACGGATAGATTGAACAATCATATCTACGTCAACGTTTCTGGCAGCTAATGCTTTGAATACAGTCGCTGCAACGCCTGGTTTATTTTCAACGCCTACAAGGGCTACTTTTG
>OGEU01002416.1_pt1 | contig 13392 bp, 12 predicted proteins | sample 1570651 | NCBI WGS metagenome assembly OGEU01 (sample SAMEA2582129, study PRJEB24529) | metagenome | biome: Human gut stool | place: China | collected 2011 | reverse complement strand
TGCTGTGGCTCGTGGGGATTGCCTGCGGGTGGCGGTGGACGTACTCCCGTCCGGGAAGTTGGGGTGGGAATTTCTGGCTGGGTACGCTGGGAGAAAAGAGCTACCGCTTCTGGCTGGGGCTGATCGTTGCCGCCGCAGCGGGGCTTGCCTTGTTCCTGTTCTTTGTGACGGGACAGGAATAGAAAGGGGCACGCACATTCCGGGGAAACGGCATATTGCCGTATTACCGTCCTCCGGAACAGAAAAGGATGCGGACAACAAGATACGAGGTGACGGGTAAAGGACGGAAGTTGCGGATGCGGGCGAACGACCGGAACGGAATATACGGGATGCGGCTCTTCTTCGGAAGGGCTGCATCCTTTTTTTTCAGGATGCGTTTGCCCCGCAAACGGTTCCGGGAAGGCATGAAGGGGGACAAATGATGTAAAGATGTGTGCCCTAAGCGGTTGAGTCTTGTCTAAAATGAGCGGTATGTGTTAAATTTGTGTGAGATTTCTATTGTTTAAACAGAAAGGAAGGAAAAAATGGAACTGAATCTTACACAAATTCTGATGAATGAAGCCGTCCGGGAGGGCTGGACGGAATGGATGGCGGCGGTGCGTGCCGCCTTGTCAAGAACGGATCTGAAACGTCCCGCCACGTGGACGGGGCTGGAAACGGCTGCCCATGCTCACGGGCACATGGTGCGGTTGACGGAACTGCTGCGGAAGCACTGCCCGAAACCCGACTGCCGCAAGCCGGAGGAAGCCGGTTATCTGGTCTTGGTCGCCTACCATCCCGATAACCGCTCGACAGGGTACGTGACGGATGCGCTGGAGGCGTATGTCCGGACAAAGGACCGGGACGGGGTGCTACTGCTCTGCCGGGTGGTGTCGGTCATCGGCACACGGGGAGAATACACGCACCTGAACAGCGTGTACAACCTGCTGGCAGGCTACCTGCTGCGCTACCGCCGGGAACGGATGAAGGAGTACCGGAAGGGTGCCGAGCCGTGGCTGGGGGAAGCCGACCTGCAAGATGTCGGGCGGTACCTGCCCGAACTGGAGGAACGCTCGTTCGCCGACCGGGTGGCGGCGGCTCTGCCGGAGGCGAAGAGCGTGGAAGCTCTGGCAAGGGAGTGCGGATGCGCCCTGAACACGTTCGAGCGGCGCTTCAAGGAGGTGTTCGGGGAAACGCCCCGGAACTGGCTGGCAAAGCAGAAAGCCCGGCGCATCCGTTCGCTGCTGGTCGGGACGGACATGACTTTCCGTGAAATCGCCTCGGACTGCGGCTTTGTGTCGGACAACTATTTCTGGGACTTCTGCAAGAAGCACTTGGGAGATACGCCCGCAAGGATAAGGGAGGCGTACCGGAACACGAGAAAGACATACGGCGGCGAATAATCAGAACATTGCGGCGACCCGGTGCGGCGCAGAGGTGGCAACACGGGGAAAAACGGCTGGGGATTGTCTGCCATGCAAGACGTAAACGGGTTGTAACCATGCGTGTTACCGGTGACGGACGGGCGAACGGACGGGCGGTGTCCCGTCCGCACGGGAAGGGAACGAAATCCGGTGAATCGGCGGAGAACGACGGCGGGTATTCGGAACGGGGAACCGGAAGTTCCGGGCTAACTTTGCGCCCTTATAAACAATATGAAACAAGATTTATATGGAAGAATATTTTAACGGGCTGCTGAAGGAGGTGGATCAGCGCATGGCGACCACAGCCCCCGGCATGGACGGCAAGGAGGTGATAGGCGTCTGCCGTGAGATGGTCTCGTACCTGAAAGGCAAGAACCGGGAACTGAAGGAGTACGCCCTCGCCCATCCGTTCGCCGGGGACGCGAAGGAGATCCTCTACTTCAAGTATTACAAACCCGCCCTGACGGGCAGGCTGCTGTACTATTACCGGGTGTACCAGATAGAGAGCGGCTGCCCCGCCTGCCTGCGTGTCGCCGAACCGTACTACCGCAAGGCGATGGAGCGTGCCGAGCGGATGATGGAACGCTACCTGCCCTTTTACCAGTATTACCACAGCGGGGCGACGTACCGGGACAGCTACTATTTCCTGCGGGCGAAGGGCGAGCTAAGCCCCGAGAGCGGCAGCTTCGTGCTGGACGAGGAGGCGGAGTTCTCCACGGGCTACGACATACTGGCGGCACGGCTGATCTCGGTGGAGATGCTGCTGGTACACCTGAGCCGCCGGATGGAGCGTGCGGCGCAGGGGACGGAGACGGAAGCCGTGCCGGAGAAGGAACACCGCTGGACGAACACGAAGATTGCCGCCATACTGCTCGTCTATGGCATACACGTGACGGGAAGCGTGGACGAGGGCAACGCCGAGATCGGCGAGCTGGCTGCGCTGTTCGAGAAGCATTTCCACGTGGATCTGGGCAACGTGTACCACGCTTTCGGCAGGCTGCGGGGGCAACAGAACCCGACGGCGTTCTTGGACGAGATGAAGGAGAGGCTGCTGAAAAAGATGCGGGACATGGATAGCCGGTAGCAAGTTGGCAACGGGGCGGCAGAGACGGCAGGACACGGGAAGGGAGCGTCCGAAGGGCTGGAAAGAGCCTTCCGGACGCTCTTTTTTACCCCGTCTCGGTCCTTTTTACCGCCCGGAACGGCAGGAAGGGCGAAAATGCGCCCCGAAAAAAAATCTTTGCCAAGGTGCCGGTATAGTGGCAGGAAAAACCGGCGAATCGGGCGACATTTGCGGCAGAAACCTAAAAATGAGTACGACAATGGAAATAATGACCATCGAGAGCAACGCCTACCGCCTGCTCGTGGAGAAGATCGAGAAGATAACCGCCTACGTGGAGGAATCCCGGAACCGGGAGGAAACGGAGCGCAAACGGAAAGAGGAAGCGGAAAGCCCTGCGACCAAGGGACGGAAAGCCGACCCGAAGTGGATGACGCACAAGGAGGTGTGCGAGGCGCTGGACATCAGCCACCGCACCCTGCAACGCTACCGCCAGAAGAACATCGTCCCCTATTCGATGATCGGGCGGCAGATACGCTATCCCCGGCAGGCTGTCGAGAGCCTGCGTGAGCGGTGGACGCCCGCCGCCAAGATCGACCGGATGATAGCGGAACATCCCCTGCATAACCGAAAAAACGGAAGCTATGGTAAGAAAGGAAGAAGTGCTGGCAAGAACCAGTAACGGGCTGGACGTGTTCCGCCACTACCTGCCCGTGAAGTGGCGGGTGGGCAGGAACTTCCTGAACCCGCTGTACGCCGACAGCAAGGCTTCGTGCAACGTGTATTACGACCGCCGGAGCGGTACGTACCGGATGAAGGACTTCGGCAACGGGGACTATTCGGGCGACTGCTTCTTCCTCGTGGCGAAGCTGAAAGGGCTGGACTGCCGGAACGCCGCCGACTTCGTGGAGGTGCTGCACACCATCGACCGGGAGCTGTGCCTCGGACTGGACGGGGACATCCCGACCGACGGGACGGTAGGAACCGGGGGCTGCCGGAGATTGCGGCCCGTAACGGGCGCAAGGGGCGGCGGTGCCGGGGAAGCCGGAACGGACACGGAAGAGGCGGCAGTGTCCGCCGACCGTCCCGAACCGAAGCCCTACCGGGCGGCGGAGAAGCCCTTCACCGAGGGGGAGCTTGCCTACTGGGGCGCATCGGGCATCACCGTGGAGGTGCTGCGCCGCTACGGGACGGTATCGCTCGCCGAGTACCGGGGCGAGACGAGGGAGGGCAAGGCGTTCGGCTTCAGTTCCACCCCGGCGGAACCGATGTTCGGCTACAAGGGGAAATGGGGCGTGAAGGTCTATCGCCCGATGTCGGAGGTGCGCTTCGTCTATGGCGGGCACACGGGCGACAACTACTGCTTCGGGCTGGAGCAACTGCCCTCGAAGGGTGACCTGCTCTTCCTCACGGGCGGCGAGAAGGACGTGCTGACGCTGGCGGCGCACGGCTTCCACGCCATCTGCTTCAACTCGGAGACCTCGGTCATCCCGGCGAAGACCGTGCGCAAGCTGGTCTATCGCTTCAAGCACATCGTGCTGCTGTACGACACGGACAAGACGGGGCTGGAATGCTCGGAGAAGCACCGTGCGCAACTGGCGGAGTACGGGGTGAAACGGCTGGTGCTGCCGCTGCCGGGGACGAAGGCGGAGAAGGACGTGACGGACTACTTCAAAGCCGGGCACACGAGGGAGGAGCTGATGGGGCTGTTCCTGAAACTGCTCGACACGCTGTACGGGGACACGCTGGCGATGCTGAAATCGTGCGAGATCGACTATGACCACCCGCCCGAACAGGCGGTCGCCATCGTTACCGCCGGGGACGTGCCGTTAGGCTCGGAAGAGAACATCCTCTGCATCACGGGCGGTGAAGGGACGGGCAAGAGCAACTACACCGCCGCACTGGTCGCCGGGGCGATCATGGAACGGGAGACGGACGCCGATCTCTTGGGGGTGCGGGTGGAACCGAACCGCAAGGGGCGTGCGGTGCTGCTCTACGACACGGAACAGAGCGAGCAACAGCTCCACAAGAACACGGGGCGGCTGCTGCGCCGTGCCGGGCGTGAGCGGATGCCGGAGTACCTGCACGTGTACTGCCTGACGGGGATGTCGAGGAACGAGCGGCTGACCGCCATCATCCAAAGCATGGACAAGTACCACTACCTGCACGGGGGCATCCATCTGGTCGTCATCGACGGAGTTGCCGACCTGATCCGTTGCGCCAACGACGAGGCAGAGAGCGTGGCGCTGGTTGACGAAATTTACCGCCTGGCGGGAATTTACCGCACGTGCATCACCGCCGTGGTACATTTCGTGCCGAACGGGTTGAAGTTGCGGGGACACTTGGGCAGCGAGTTGCAGCGGAAGTCGGCGGCTATCCTCTCCATCGAGAAGGACGAGAACCCGGAGGTGTCGGTGGTGAAGGCATTGAAGGTCAGGGATGGAAGCCCGCTGGATATCCCGCTGATGCAGTTCCGCTGGGACAAACAGGCCGGGATGCCTGTCTATATGGGAGAGAAACCGAGGGTGGAGAAAGAAAGGCGCAAGGAGAAGGAACTGTCTGAAATGGCACGGGCAGCGTTCGTCACGCAAAAAAAGTATGGCTATATCGAGCTATGCGAACTGATACAGGAAACCCTGGACGTGAAGGAACGGACGGCGAAGGGGTACATCCGTTACATGCGGGAAAAGGAAATTATTGAAAAGGAGGGCGACTGCTATGTATATGGACAGCGAAAAATTTGAGAATTGGATGGAGCGTATCATGGAACGTTTCGACCGGACGGAGAAGTTGTTGGAAAGAGTACTGAAGAAGAGCAACGCGCTGGATGGAGAGGAGGTACTGGATAACCAGGACCTGTGCCTGCTGCTGAAGGTCGGTATTCGCACATTGCAACGTTACCGTGCCATTGGGATACTGCCGTACTTCACTATCAGTGGCAAGGTCTTCTATCGGGTGAAAGATGTGCACGAGTTCCTCCGCAACCAGTTTGCCGCTGTGGAGGAACGGGCTGCAAAACGGAAGGAGAAGGAAGTCCGGAAAGAGGAAAGGCGCAGGAAAAAAGGCTTGTTTCCGTAAAAGTGATATTTCCTTTATGATTTCTGTTAGTGGACGGGGACTTGCCGGATCGTGAGATTAGGCAGGGCTATTGTTTTGTTATTCGGGAAGTTTCCCGTACCTTTGTGACAAAGTACGGCAGGTGGTACTCTACCGGGGTACGGTTGCTGTCATGACATGAAAGATTCATACCCGGCTTGGAAGCAAGCAGGGATTGATATACATATTGTACGTTCGCTGAACGTCTTGGAATAGAAAACTGGCACTTTTCAAAAAAGACAAGATGTATAGCGCAATGTTCATGCTGTATGCTTATACGGCGTGAGCTTGCCTGTTTCGTTTCTTAGGTATGCCAGTACCTCGTACCGGAATAGTGTGAGTTCACGCTGTTCTTTTGGGTGCGAGGCGGACATAATCCTTAAAAACACATTGATATGAAACAGATTACCTTGCACGTGTACCAATCCATTGACGGTTGTCCGGTCAGTTCGGACAAGTATTTCGATGCGGCGGTGGACGCCTCCGGCTTCGTGCTGATCGACGAGGAAACCTACCTGCGCATTTACCTGAACCATCTGGGCTGGCCGCTCACGGCAAAAGAGACTTTGGTCGTGACGGACGGCTGTATTGACCTGACGGAGAAGGAACGGGTGCGGTTTGTTACAGGGGATGCGGCAGCGGAACTGCGGGGAATAAAAGCGGACGGCGAAGGGACGGTAACGGCTTACGGAGCGGAAACCGGGGCTTTGCTCTTGGATAACGGGCTGGCGGACGAAATCGTGGTGATAACCGTGCCGGTGCTGGTCGGCGGCGGCGAGAAGGCACTGGAGTGCGGGCTGAATGATGGCAGGACGTGGGTCGTGCGGTCGAGCAAGGTATTGGAGGACGGGAAAATCCGGACGGTGTACGGAAGGGTATGCCCATGAAATGCAAAAAGCCACTGAAAAGTGGCTTGGGTCATTCAGGAAAGGATGACGGGTTATAAAAAACGACCCGCCGATTTGAGCATTATTCACTGTTGTTCAACAACTCGTGTCAAGAGGCTTGGCAGGTTCTATTGGTGCAAAGATAACGGAAATATCCTGAATGGCAAAGGAATATTGAAATCAGGAAACAATGTTGCCTATTTCCAAATATCCTCGCTTTCCCAACCGGACGGAAAGCCCATCGCTGCCGTATCTATATTAGGATAGGCAGCCAACAGGGTTTTCAGTTTGTCCTTGAAATTGTTATTAGGCGATACGGTATAAAGGAAATAACGTATCATGCAGATACGGTAATACATCCTGCGCTTGTCTGTCCGGGAAGAGTCAATCCAACCGAATTTCATGTGCTTGGGTTCTGTCGGGCTGATGGGTAATTCACGGTTCCACATCCGGGCATGGTGACAGCATAAATTCCGCAATCCACCCAGCACGATAAGCCATGACACAAAGGCAGGAGCCTGCAAACCAAAATGCTGGGCTATTTTCTTTTTTAGCCCATTATCTTTCAGGTTCATATAAATATGAGCCAAGCTGCCGAAAGGAATGATTTCAGCGATCATCCATGCGGGCGGGTAAGCCTCCAGATACGTTTCGTTGAAATGAGTGATAAAATCTTCTTTGGAGTTTTGTATCTCTTTGTCGATTACGGCTAAAGTCGCTTGGTATTTATCTTCATTGCTGAAAAAAGACTTGTCAGTCAGCCAAAACAGATTGCCGAAATTCAAACTGGCATAATTTGTGATACAACTGCGAATAGCCACTTCTATCTTCTCTATCTCGTTAAACAACAGCAACCTTAATTTGCGGTCGAAACGATACATATCCATTACTTTTTTAAAAGTTGCATCCGGTTTGTAACGGTGTTGTTCTTTGGGAAATTCCAATAAAGGATAAAAATAAGCACTTAAACGAAAGTAACCGATATTGGTCAGGTAACTGACGGCTTTCGGTTCATCCGAGATAGATAATCCTCTGTCCTTTAGTAGGGTTATATGCTGTTGGGGAGTAAAGCAGGTTTTGCTAAAATGTACTTTCATAAGGTATATAAAAAAAAACGACCCGCCGATTTGAGCATTGTTAAGAGGCTTGGCAGGTTCTACTGGTTGCAAATATAGAACTTATCTCTTAAACTACAAAATATATCCGGAAATAATTTTGTGATAAGTGCGACATTGCCGCACTTATTTACCTGTATTGCCGGGATTACGGGTACAAGACCTTGAAATCCCGTGGGCTGCCGCCGTCTGTCAAGCCGTCCTGCCGGAGCCGCCGGAGGGTCTCGGCTGCCGATCCGCTGCCGAAGTTGCGGACACAGTACAGGCGGGAGAAGCGGAAGCGGCGGAGGTGGACGAGCAGGTGCTCCACGGTGAAGACGCCCAGCTCCCGGCACGCCCGAACGATACGCTGCGACAAGCCGAAGGTGTCGAGCGGGGTGTCGAGCAGGCGGCGGAGCCTGCCCGGTCTGCCGGGCTTGCCCCGCTGTTGCGCCACGTCCTCGTAGATGGTGGCGACCCGGTTGCGGCTGAACAGGGCGGCAAGGGATGCGCCGTCGATCATCAGGATGCCGTCGAAACGGGCGTAGGCGATGTGGTTGCCGTTCATCCAGAGGGTGATGCGCAGCTCGTCCGTGCCGCAGAGCCGGGCGGCTTCCGCCACGGTGATCCAACCGATGCCGTTCATCGCCTGCGCTCCTTTCCTTTGGGCTTGTCCGTGCGGGGCGGGAACCCGTACACGATGCGGAAGTCCTTGTCGAAGGTGAGGTACGCATCGAAGGGCTTGCCTTCCCTGCTCCTGAATCCTTTGATCAGGGCAGTCCTGCCCTTGGTCACGAGGTCGGCAATCTGGCTGTCGGTGAGCTGCTTCTCCCCCTTGCCACGGAAGACGGTCAGGGGGCAATCGACGTTGCTGCACTTGGCGACCTTCGGGTAAAGGAGGATGCGACCGGAACGGCACTTGGGACACGGGATATGTCCGCCGTCCGCCACCGATACCTGCACTTGCAGGAGTTCTTCGGTAATCTGGGCGGCATAGACCTCGATGCCCTTGCGGAAGGTGTCGGGATTCATCTCCCCGCTCTCGATCTTGGCGAGGGCGGTCTCCCACTGCCCGGTCATCTCGACATCGGCGATGCGCTTGTCCTTCACTATCTGGTACACGGCAAGCCCCTTGTCGGTCGGCACGAGGCTCTTCTTCTCCCGGCGCACGTAGTCACGGGCAAAGAGGGTCTCGATGATGGAGGCACGGGTGGCGGGCGTGCCGATACCGTTCCCTTTCAGGCTGTCCCGCAGCTCGTCGTCCCGCAACTCCCTGCCGCAATGCTCCATCGCCGAAAGGAGGCTGCTCTCGGTGTGCAGGGGACGGGGCTTGGTCTGTCTCTCCACGCACTCCGCCGATTGCAGGAGGAAAGCCTCGCCGGGCTGCAAGGGCGGCAAAGCGGCTGTTCCCTCGTCGTCCTCGTCCCGCTCGTTCCGCACGGCACGCCATCCGGCGGATCTGACGACCGTCCCCTTGGCGGTGAACACGCTGTTCCCTGCCGTGAAAGAGACGGTGGTAACGTCCTTGAGGCAACGGGCGGAGAAGGCTTCGAGCAGGCGGGCGGCTACCATGTCGTACACCGTGCGCTCGTCGGCGGACAGCTCGCCGGGCAGACACTCGGTGATGATGAGCGCATGGTGGTCGGTAACTTTCCCCGCATCCACGCTGCGGCGGTTGAGCGAAGCCCCTTTCAGGGCGGCGGCATGGGCGGCGAAAGCCGGGTACCGCTCCAGCAGGGCGATACGATCGGGTATCTCGTCGAACACATCGTCCGATAGGTAGCGGGAGCCGGTACGGGGGTAGCTCAACACCTTCTTCTCGTAAAGCGACTGGGCGACGGAGAGGGTCTTGTCCGCCGAGAAGCCGTACCTGCCGTTCGCCTCTTTCTGCAAGGCGGTCAGGTCGTAGAGCAAGGGAGGTTCTTGGCTCACCTCTCTGCGCTGCACGTCGGCAACCTCCACCGTCCCCGTTGCGGTTACAGCGGCGAGGGCGGCGTTTGCCGCCGGAAGGGTTTCGTAACGCAATTCAGAGATGGCGGCGAAGGGCGTGCCGTCCTTTTCCGCCGTAACCTTCAGCCGGAAATAGGTCTGCGGGGTGAAATCCCTGTTCTCCAGATAACGGGAGCAAATCATCATCAAGGTGGGCGTCTGTACCCGTCCAAGGGAGTAGATGCCCTGCCCGGCGGCGATGCTGAGAGCTTGGGTGGCGTTCAGCCCTATCTCCCAGTCGGCGATGGCACGGGCTTCGGCGGCACGGTAGAGGTTGTCGTAGTCGCTGCCGGGCTTGAGGTTATCCAGCCCCTCCCGGATGGCACGGTCGGTCAGCGAGGAGATCCAGAGGCGCAGGCAGGGCTTGCGGCAGCCAAGGTAATTGTAGATGTACCGATGAATGGCTTCGCCCTCACGCCCGGCATCGGTCGCCACGACGATACGGTCGGAACGGTCGAAAACCTCCTTGATGACCTTCAACTGTTTGAGCACGCCGGGATCGGGCTTATACTCCTTGCCCTCCCGTATCTGGCGGGGGATGTACTTGAACTCCTGCGGCAGAATGGGCAGGTTCTCACGCCGGAAGCCCGCATAGCCGTATGCTTCGGGCATGGCAAGCTGGACGAGATGGCCGAACGCCCAGGTAACGAGGTAGCCGTTACCTGAGAGGTAGCCATCGTGCCGCTCTCGGACATTCAACACGTTTGCTATATCCTTCGCTACGGAAGGCTTTTCAGCGATAACTGCTGTAATCATATTTCTTTAAAATTTAACGGTTTGACAAAAGTTATCCCGCCGCTCGGACGGGATAACCGGGTAATTCATTTACAGAATGGCGGGGGAAATCATCGACGGACACCCCGGCTGCGCTTGGGCTTGTCGGGCTGTTCCTGCTTCTGTGCCTGTTTCCGGTCCTCTTTCTGCTCCTGCCTGCGCTCCTGCTGCTGTTTCTGCTCCCCGGTGGGTCGCTGCTGTGCGGATTGCAGGGCTTCTTTCAGGTTGCGGGTCGCCTCGACGGTCTTGCCCTCGGAATTGACCGCCACCTGCACCTCGTTCTCCACGGCGGGCTTGACACGCCCCTCTTCGAGCGCCGCCTTGTAGTCCTTGGGGAACATGAAGGCGGGCTTCTCGCCGGGCTTCCATGTGATGTAGCCTTGGTAGGCTTTTCCTTTCTTGTCCACCAAGCCGGAGACCTTGACCGTTCCCCCGGCTTCGAGTTCGAGGCGGGACTTCTCGGTAAGCTCCTGCTTGCGGAAGGTCTTCGGCACCTCCTGATTGGCGGTCTGTTTCAGGTTCGCCTTGTACGCATCCATCGCCAGCCTGCCCCGGTCGCCGAAGAGAAATTCGAGCTGCATCTTGGCTGCGCTGAACTGCACGGGAGCCGGGTAAACCTTGGGCTGCTCCCCCTCCTTGGCTCTGGAAAGGAACCGGCAGACCACCGCCTCGCCCTGTTTGAGCCGGGCTATCTCGTCCGGGGTGAAGGTATGCCCGTTCTTCTCCGCCGGGATATTGACCTTGGAGAGCGGGAAGGCGACCAGCTCGTTGGTCTTGAGGTTGCGGCTGACAAGGGCTTCGACCTGTTCGCCCGCCCGGTTGGTGACGGTCGCCGGATGTCCCATGTTGCCCGTCTGCCGGAGCACCTGCTTGTCGGAGTCGGTGATGTCGTAGCCGAAGAACTGCTTCTGCATCTTCTCCGGGTCGAGGATGCCGTGGCTGCACACGGTCAGCCTGCCGTCCGTGCCGGGCTTGAGCGAGAGCTGGCTGTCGTTGCTGTGCGAGATGCCGTCGAAGTGGAAATGCACCCGGACGGTCTTGTCGGTCTGGAAGCCCCGGAGCATCTGGTCGAGCATCCCGTTGCCCTCGATCTGCTCCCGCTGCACGCCGAGGGCGGCGAGGCTGTTCCAGTCGATGTCCTCCGGGCGGTACTTGTACTGCGGGTTCTGTTCGGTCTGCCCGGCGGACTGCTGCGGCGCACCCTCCGGCTGTTGCTGCTGCCCGGCTTGGGTCTGCTGCTGCGCCTGCACGGGCGGCTGCACCTCGTACTGCGCAACGAGCGGCTCGCCCGTCTTGACGGACTGGCTCTCCCGTTGCTGGAAATCGGCGGCTACCCGCTGCACCTCCTCTTCCGGCACACGGAAGAAGTGGAAGCGGGTCGGGTCTTTCAACTGGTTCCAGAGGTTGGAAAAGAAATTCGAAAACATATCGCCGTGGCGATCCACCCGCAGGAGGTCGTTGTTGTCCTCCAAGGGATTCTTGGTCTGTAACTCGCCGTCCTTTACTCCGCTGACGGCTTGGAGCGTGCCTTTCTCGTCCATGACGAGCAGGATGTCCATCAACTGCTGGCTGCTGTCCGGTCGTTCGTCCATAATCTAATGTTTTTAAATGGTGAATACTATTGGTTCTCAAACGAAACCGGGCGTAAATATAGAGGGAGAAACACGGGGAACGTGCAAGTCCGGGGCGGGCTGTCCGCACTTGTCGTCCGGTTCGCAGGTTTGTCGCAGCCCTTTCCTGTGAAAAATACCAAAAAATCATGCCCCGCACGCATTTTTCTCCTCCGGGAAACGGCGATAATTCGTTGTTTTCTCTATATTTGTAAAATATGGGTAATGAGGGACACGGTCTGTCATTGCCACCCATGCGATGCGTATGAAAGTCTATCAGAGCAAACCGAGAATAACGCTTTCACCTGCCATCCGTGACGGGCAGAAATACGTGGAAGTGGAGTTCGACGAGGACGATGCCATCCGGCTGTCGCTGTCGAAAGAGAAGGGCGTGCGGTTCGAGGGGGACAGAGCCTACCTGCCGGAAGAAGGCTTCGACCTGTCCGGCTTTTTCGACCGCCATGTGGAAACGGCGTATATCAATTACTCCGCCCTGAAAAACACCCTGCCCAAGAAAAACGGGAAAACCAGCCCCGCCATCCCGCCCGGCTATGCCGAGACGCTGCGGCAACTGCGGTACAGCGAGCATACCGTCCGTGCGTACACTGCCTATTTCAGGGAGTTCCAGCAATACTTTGCGGGAAGGAATCTCCGCTACATCCGACCGGAAGAAATCAACGCCTACATCGTGCACCTGATTGACACACGGGGGATCTCGTCGTGCCAACAGAACTTGCGCATCAACTCGATCAAGTTTTATTTCGAGAAGGTGCTGGGACAGGAACGGAAATGTTACGAGGTAAAGCGAGCCAAACGGGAACGGACGCTGCCCGACGTGCTGAGCAAGGAGGAGATAAAATCCATCCTTGAGGCAACCGGTCCGGACATCCGGCTGTTCTGCATGTTCTCGTTGCTTTACTCCGCCGGGTTGAGAATCAGCGAGCTGCTGGACTTGAAGCCCCACGACATCAACGTGAGCCGTTCGCTGATACGGGTACGGCAGGGCAAAGGGAGGAAAGACCGCTACACGCTGCTGTCGAAGCCCCTTGTCAGGAAGCTGACCGAGTACACCAAGCTGTACAAGCCGCAGGAATGGCTGTTCGAGCGGTACAAGGGTGAGACGTTTACGGAGAGCATCGTGTCGAAGAAGCTGAAAGAGGCGGCGAAGGAAGCCGGAATCACCAAGCGGGTGTACCCCCACCTGTTGCGGCACTCGTTCGCCACGCATCTGATCGAACAAGGCACGGACTTGAAAATCGTAAAAGAGCTGTTGGGACACAACCAACTGAAAACGACGGAAATGTACGTGCATATAGCCGACACTTTCAAGAGCAGCATCCGCACTCCATTGGATGATATTCTTGAAAATGATAATGAGATAGTTAAATAAGAAAATAACAGCGAAAACCGCTGATAATTACATGTTATTTGATAGCAAAATAAATAGAAACATCAACGGATTATGCAGATTATAGAATG
>OGEU01002391.1_pt1 | contig 13490 bp, 8 predicted proteins | sample 1570651 | NCBI WGS metagenome assembly OGEU01 (sample SAMEA2582129, study PRJEB24529) | metagenome | biome: Human gut stool | place: China | collected 2011 | reverse complement strand
GGCTCGTGGGCATCAACGGCACGCAGGCACTCTCCATCGCCGCCGGACACGGCACTTACTCCGTCGGGCGGGTGCAGACACCTACATTGGCGATGGTGTGCGCACGCTACTGGGAGAACCGCCGCTTCACGCCCGAAGCCTTCTGGCAGCTCCATATCGCAACGGACGGCTGCGACGAAGGAACTGTGAAGTTTTCCTCTTCCGAAAAATGGAAAGAGAAAGAGCCCGCGACGGAACTGTATAATAAGGTGAAGTCGGCAGGCACAGCCACCGTCACGAAAGCCGAACGCAAGGAGAAGACGGAGGAAACACCGCTCCTGTACGACCTGACCACGCTCCAGAAGGAAGCCAACACCAAGCACGGCTTCACGGCGGAACAGACGCTTGAAATCGCGCAGAAGCTCTACGAGAAGAAGCTCATCACCTATCCGAGAACCGGAAGCCGCTACATCCCCGAAGACGTGTTCGCCGAAATCCCCAAGCTGCTCGCCTTCATCGGGGCTTTGCCCGAATGGAAAGGCAAGGTGCAGCCGAAAGCCGTCCCGACACGCAGAAGCGTGGACGGTAGCAAGGTGACGGACCACCACGCCCTGCTCGTCACGGGAGAGAAACCGCTGTTCCTCTCCAAAGAAGACAACACCGTCTATCAGATGGTTGCCGGGCGCATGATCGAGGCGTTCTCCGAGAAATGCGTCAAGGACACCGCTACCGTCACGGCGGAGTGTGCCGGAGTGGAGTTCACGGTGAAAGGCAGCGTCATCAGGCAAGCCGGATGGCGTGCCGTATATGGTGAGGAGGACAAGGAAGAAACCGCCATCCCCGGCTGGCGGGAAGGCGACACGCTGACGTTGAAAGGCTGTTCCATCACGGAGGGAAAGACCAAACCCAAGCCGTTGCATACCGAAGCAACCTTGCTCTCGGCTATGGAAACGGCGGGCAAGGACATAGAGGACGACGCACTCCGTCAGGCTTTGAAGGACTGCGGCATCGGCACGCCCGCCACCCGTGCCGCCATCATCGAAACGCTCTTCAAGCGCGGCTACATGGAACGCTGCAAGAAATCGCTTGTGCCGACAGAAAAAGGGCTTGCCCTTTACTCTGTCGTGAAGACGATGCGCATCGCCGACGTCGCCATGACGGGCGAATGGGAGAAGAATCTGGCACGCATCGAGCGCGGGGAGCTGCCCGCCGACACCTTCTGCAAGGAGATAGAGGCGTACACAAAGGAGATTACCTCCGAACTGCTCTCGTGCGACAAGCTGTTCGCCCGCAGGGATTCCGGCTGCAAGTGTCCCAAGTGCGGAACGGGCAGTATGCAGTTCTACGGCAAGGTCGTCCGCTGCGACAACGCGGACTGCGGGCTACCCGTGTTCCGCCTGAAGGCGAACCGCACCCTTTCCGATGACGAGATCAAAGAGCTGCTCACCGATGGGCATACGAAGCCGCTCAAAGGCTTCAAGAGCAAGCAGGGCAAGAGCTTCGACGCCATAGTCGCCTTTGACGGGGACTATAACACGACTTTCGTGTTCCCCGAAAGGAAAACGAGCAGGAAATTTTCAGGACGGAAGAAATAGTATTAACTTTGCCACTTGTTCAGAGTAATGAATTGTTCTTCGATACCGGATTACACTCATACTTTGGATTTAGTGGTGGCACTCGGAGGGATACCGAGTGCCTTTTTCTTCCTTTTTCCAACCGATTATCCCGTTAATTATCAATCCGCTAAATCCAAAGTAATGAACAACAAGAAGAAAAACGAGGGTCAGACCGACTTTTCCTATTACGGTCTGTACCTGCTGGACTATCTCCGCACGAACAGGTTTGAACAGGCTTCCGACGATGCCTTCATCCGGGAACGTGCCGACCGTGCCGCCGAAACGTATGAGCGTGCGCGGCTCGAAGGCTATCCGTCCGAGGGGGCGCAGGAGTTGGCGATGGACACGCTCCTGCGTGGTCTTCGCTATTCCAAGTACGCCATCCTCCGCGAAGTCGTGGAAAACGAGTTTGCCGACGAAGTGCCGGAAAAGAAACGCGAAGCCTTCATCCGAAAGCTGCTGCCGCCTGTCGGCAACGTATTCTCCGCCTATGATCTTTCGGACGACAACTTCGCCCTGTCGCCCGAATACGACCTGCTCTACACGGAGCTGACGGGAGCCGTCGTCCTTTATATCGGGGAATATGGCGTTTAACCGCAAACAACGGCTGCGGGACAACATCGAGGCGATACGGACGGCATTCATCCTTGACAGGGAACGGAGGACGGCAACCGCCGAGGAACAAGCCATACTTCGGAAGTATTGCGGTTTCGGCGGGTTGAAGTGCATACTGAACCCGGCAAAGGAACTGACGGATGCCGTGCATTGGGCGAAATCGGACCTCGAACTGTTTGCCCCTACGGTGGAACTGCACAGGCTGGTGCGTGAAAACAGCAAGGACGATACGGAGTACAAGCGGTACGCGGATGCCATGAAGCAGTCCGTGCTGACCGCATTCTACACACCGCCGGAGATAACCGGCACGATTGCGGAGGCTCTGCATGAACACGGCATACGTCCCGACCGTGTGTTGGAGCCGTCGGCGGGCGTGGGCGCATTCGTGGATGCCGTGCTGGAAAACAAGCCGGACGCGGACATCATGGCTTTCGAGAAAGACCTGATGACGGGCAAGATATTGGGACACCTGCATCCCGACCAAAAGGTAAGGGTGCAGGGATTCGAGAAGATAGAGAAGCCCTTCACGGATTATTTCGACCTTGCCATCTCGAACATCCCGTTCGGCGACGTGGCTGTGTTCGACCCGGAGTTTACAGGAAGCCAAGACCCGGCAAGGCGTTCCGCACCGAAGGCAATACACAACTACTTCTTCCTGAAAAGCCTTGACGCTGTGCGTGAGGGCGGCATCGTGGCGTTCATCACCTCGCAGGGGGTGCTGGACGCACCGTCCAACGCACCCATACGCGAGTATATGATGCGTAATGCCAATCTGGTGGGTGTCGCACGCCTGCCGAACAATCTCTTCACGGACAACGCGGGTACGGAGGTGGGCAGCGACCTGATTATCCTGCAAAAGAACAGCGGAAAGAACGGGGAACTGTACTACAACGAGAAACTTTTCATGCAGACCGAACAGACGCCCATCGGCACTTCGGTGAACGGGTATGTATGGAGCATCAGCTCTCTTTCCAATACGGATTTAATCAGAGGCACAGACCCTTACGGGAAACCTGCCTATCAACTCCTGCACCGGGGCGGCATCGGGCAAATGGCGGAGGACTTGCGGGAACATCTGAAAATCGAGTTGCATCAGTTTGACAAAGAACTGTATGAAATGTACAGCCTGCATCCGGCACAGGGGAAAAGCACGGTTACGGAAACCATTTCCATACCAGTTGTCACTCCTGAGATACAGCCACGTAATGAAATGGCAGCCAAGCCCGAAGCGGTAACACCGCAGCCGGAGGAAGAAAAGCCGGAGATAGAGCCGCACCGTCCCGATTATTCGGAGGGCGTGCAGCTCTCCCTGCTCGACCTCTGGGGCATGACCGAGGAGGTACGCAAGCAGGAAGCACCCTCCAAGAAGAAAAAGACGGCGAAAAAGGAAAGCCCGGCAAGACGTATGCCTCCCAAACCGCAGGCGCAGGTTACGCCGAAGGTTACGACCGCACCGCCACAGCCGTCTGCCGCACCACCGACGGAGAACAGGGACAGCCAAGAAACAAAGCCGGTGAGTGTCGCAGCCAAAGCCGATCCGGATGATATTTACGCCACTTTGGATTGGGATACCAACCCGCCCATCAACGGCTTCTATGAAATGATGATGGACCTCACGCCGGAGCGACGCAAGGAGCTTCGCAGGCTGGCGGCACAGCATCAGGAGAAACGGCAGCATGTCCCGGACGTGAAAGCCGCACCGGAGCAGGAAACACGGCAACCCGAAACGCAGCCGGAAGTTGCCGCCACTCCTGCCGCTCACGCAACGGAAACGGCTGCAACCTCCCTTTTCCCCGAAATGGAAGCGGAAAAACCGGAGGAGGAACCTCTCGACCTTTCTCCCCGTCCGTTCAACGGCATGCTGGAGCCGCACTATCGTGACGGCTCTATGGTACTGGATGCTTCACGCAATCTCGGTTATTTGAAAGACCTCACGCCTTACGGCGCGACATTCCAACCGCTTGACCTGACTGGCTACCAGAAGGAGAAAGCGATGTTGTATGTGTCACTCCGTGATTCATACGAGCGGCTTTACCGCTACGAGGCGGAGTATCACGATGAAGGGTCTGCACAACGCATAGCGTTGAACACCTGCTACGATGAGTTTGTCATGCGCTACGGCAACCTCAATGCCAAGCAGAACGTGAAACTGTTGATGATGGATGCCGCCGGGCGCGACATCCTTTCGTTGGAACGTGCGGAAGACGGCAGGTTCGTCAAGGCGGACATCTTCGAGCGTCCCGTTTCCTTCTCGGTGGAGAGCCATGCCAACGTAAGCTCTCCCGAAGAGGCACTCTCCGCATCGCTCAACAAGTTCGGCACGGTCAATCTCGACTATATGCGGGAGATAACCGACAGCACGGAAGAGGGATTGCTTGACGCCCTCAAAGGACGCATCTTCTACAACCCGCTCGTAACCGGTTACGAGATAAAGGACAGGTTCATCGCCGGGAACGTGATAGAGAAGGCGGAGCGCATCAAGGCATGGATGGGTGACAACCCAGAAAACGGGCGTATGCCGGAAGTGAAGCAGGCGTTGTTGGCTCTGAAAGAAGCCGAGCCGCCGCGCATCGCCTTCGAGGACCTCGACTTCAATTTCGGGGAACGCTGGATTCCGACGGGCGTGTACGCCGCCTACATGAGCCATCTTTTCGACACGGACGTGAAAATCGCCTACTCCGCAAGCATGGACGAGTATTCGGTGGCGTGCGGCTACCGCACCATGAAAATCACGGACGAGTTTTTAGTGAAGGGCTATTACCGGAACTATGACGGTATGCACCTGTTGAAACACGCCCTGCACAACACCTGCCCCGACATGATGAAGTCCATCGGCAAGGATGAGCATGGCAATGACATCAAGGTGCGCGACAGCGAGGGCATACAGCTCGCCAACGCCAAGATTGATGAGATACGTAACGGCTTTTCCGAGTGGCTGGAAGAGCAGTCGCCGCAGTTCAAGGAGCGGCTGACGACGATGTACAACCGCAAGTTCAACTGCTACGTGCGTCCGAAGTATGACGGCTCGCACCAGACCTTCCCCGACCTCAACCTCAAGGGGCTGGCATGCAATCGCGTGGTGTCTATGAAACTCCTGGTGGAACAATCCTTATGGAAGCTCACAAGCAGCTGGAAGAACTCATTCTCGACAGAGATACCATGGCATTCAAAAAGACAATCGATGCAAAATTTGCAGATGTTGTATACGAAGGAAAATGGTTCACTCCTTTACGCGAGGCTCTTCAGGCATTCGTTGAATCCACACAGGAATATGTAACCGGTGAAGCAAAGATGAAGCTGTACAAAGGCAATATCATCAAAGCCGGCACAACTTCTCCATATTCTCTCTACAACGAATCCATCGCAAGCTTTACAACAGGCGATCTCTATGATCACCATGATGCGGAAGGCTTTATCAATCTGTTTGGTCTTTCCCTCAGAGTACGCGCAATGAAGATGGCAGAAGTAGAAAAAAATCAGAATAAGTAATTTCCGGATTTTATCATAAAAAACTGCGGTTCACAGAATTTTTTATCTGTGAGTCCGCAGTTTTTATTATTATTTTTATTATTATTTTTATTATTATTCTAATTTTTCTTCCTGCCGTGCTTCCCTTCCCTGTTCTTCTTCCTGTTCTTCTCTTCTTCGTTCCTCTTCTTTTTTCCGCTCCCGTCTATGCAAATCTTCCCCCAGAAAAGCATACACAAGTGCTGCCACCGGTATTCCAAGAAACATTCCCAATACCCCGGAAATATTTCCACCAACAATGATTGCCGCAAAGATCCAAATGGACGGAAGTCCGACTGCACTTCCTACTACATGAGGATAAATAATTTTATTATCGATCTGCTGCAGGACAAGGAACAGGATCAGAAACAGAACGGACTGAAGCGGGGATTCCATTGCGATCAGAAACATTCCGATACCGCCGCCGACAAATGCACCCACAACCGGTATCAGAGCGGTAACAGCAATAATGACTCCCATCAAAACCGGATATGAAATCCGCAGAATCAGCATTCCTACGCTAACCATACAACCGAGAATAACCGCATCCATGCACTGTCCCGATATAAATCCGGAATACACTTCATCTGCACGTCTGAAAAAATGAAGGATCTGATCCGCTTTTTTCTCCGGCAGGTAATTATACAACAGACGTTTTATCTTGTTTCCCAGCTCTTCTTTCTGCACCAGAACGTAAAAAGCAAACACCAGTCCGATGGTAAATCCTGCAAAGCCGGATATGATTTTTCCAATCACATTCCCACCAGTTTTCAAAACGGAAATAACCGTATCATTTTGCAAAATATCATCTAACATCGCCGGATCAAATTTAAATTTTTGCATTTCATCCAGGATATTTCCCGACATATGGAAGTTTTCTTCCATCCATGCCGCTACATTCTGTAACACCGCCGGAAGTTTTTCCTGCAGCACCTTTGCACTGTTTACAATCTCCGGAATCAGCCCTGCCAGGACGGCTGTGATAACACCGACCGCAATAACAACGGACAATATAATAGAAATACATCTTTTCACTGTCTGGTTCTGCCACATTCTTCCAGTCATGCACTTTTCAATCTTCCGGACAAGAAGATTTAAGATAAATGCGATGACAAAGCCATAAATAAGCGGCGATATCATCCGGTAAACCCATCCCACCATCCGGAACACCAGTTCATACTTCCAGACAAAACAGACAAATAAAACCATTCCTCCGATATATTTTAGAAATTCCTTTTGCTTTGCTTCCATTCTGCATCCCTTCTTTACTTCAGTTTAAATGTCTGATCTTCAGCATCAATCACTACTTTTCCGCCTTTTTTCAATCTGCCGAACAACATCTGTTCTACCAGAAGCGGCTTGATCTCTCCATCAATGACACGTTCAATTTGTCTTGCTCCATATTCATCCGTAATGCCTTTTCTGCGGATTAATTCTTCTGCTTCTTTTGTAAAGTGCATTTCTATTTTCTTCGCTGCAAGCAGTTCCTGCAGTTTCATAAGTTTCTTTCCGGTTATCTGTCCTGCCATGGCTTCATCCATGCCATGGAAGATAACGATACGGCTTAAACGATTTCTAAATTCAGGCTGGAAGGTACGTTTGACAGCCTCGCTGACCGCACTTTCATCCATCTTTCCGCTTCCAAATCCGATGGCTTTCTTTCCAATCTTAGAAGCACCCGCATTACTCGTCATAATAATGATAATATTTCTGAAATCTGCCTTTCGCCCCTGATTATCTGTCAATGTCGCATAATCCATTACCTGCAGAAGAATATTGTAAATATCCGGATGTGCCTTTTCAATTTCATCCAGAAGCAGTACGGCATACGGATGTTTCCGTACTTCCTCCGTCAGAAGGCCTCCGTCCTCATATCCGACATACCCTGCCGGTGAACCGATTAATTTTGCAACCGTATGCTTCTCCGCATATTCACTCATGTCAAAGCGAAGGAAGGCTATTCCCAGTTCAGCTGCCAGTGCTTTCGCCGTCTCGGTCTTACCGACACCGGTAGGTCCGACAAACAGAAAACTTGCCACCGGCTTATTCTCTTCATTCAGTCCTGCCCTTGAAAATTTGATTGCATTGCTTACCTGCCCGATTGCTTCGTTCTGTCCGAATACCTGTTTTTTCAGATCGTTTTCCAATCTTGCAAGCTTTTCAATATCGTCCTGCTCGATCCTCTGCTTCGGAACATTGCAAGTCAGGGAAATCATATCGTCAATCAGACCTTTTGCAACCGTCTGTGTCTTCTGCTCCAGCGGATGAAGATTGCGGTATGCCCCCGCCTCATCGATCAAATCGATAGCTTTATCCGGAAGAAAACGTTCATTTATATATTTGCTGCTCATATCCACCGCGTATTTCATCACACCGGCTGCATATTTTACTCCGTGGAATTTCTCATACCGCCGTTTTAATCCTTTCAGAATTTCAACTGCTTCTTCCCTGGACGGCTCCGGGATATCCACTTTTCCAAAACGCCGCATCAGGCTTCTGCTCTTTACTATATATCTGCGGTATTCTTCATAGGTGGTTGCACCGATAAAGCGGATTTTCCCCTCTGACAGATATGGCTTTAACATATTTGACAGGTCAAGGCTGCCCTCTCCTGTTGCCCCGGCACCGACAATATTATGGATTTCATCCAGGTATAAGATTGGTTTTTCCAGGGATTCAAGCCCTTTCATAACCATCTTGAATCTCTGCTCAAACTCTCCCCGGTACTGCGTTCCTGCCACCATTGTTCCCATATCCATGGCATAAACCTTTGCTTTTTTTAACTGCTCTGGAATATTTCCCTCTTCAATTCTTCTGGTCAGTCCATACACAAGTGCCGTCTTTCCCACACCTGCTTCCCCGACATGAAGTACATTATTCTTATCCATACGGCAGAGAATCTGAATCGTCCTGTCCAGTTCCTTCTCTCTTCCAATCAATGGATTCTTCTCTTTGCAATGATCACTGATACACTCTACATACTGCTTCCATTTGTCACTCTTTGGACTGCTCTCTCCCGGTACATACCATCCATCCTCATCCGAATATTCATATTCTGCTTCCTCCCCATCCACAGACCGTTCTTCCGCCAGGCTCAGTCTTGAGAGTTCCCCCATAACTTCCAACAGATCCACATTCTGTTTTAACAGAAAATAAACAGCATGGCTTTCCTCCAGCGACATCATTGCAGAAAAAATATGTGCCAGATCGATTTTCTCACGTCCGCCAATCTGTGTTTCTACCTCTGCTCTGGCAAACATCTCTCCAAAATCTTCCGTTACCCTTATATCGTCGCCCGTCTTTGCACACTCCCCGTTATCCCGGATAAACTCCATCAGTTCCATTCTCAGTTCATCTGTACTTCCGCCATTTTTTTCAAAACATTCTATAAAATTCCTGTTAAACGTCATGGCATACAGCATATCTTCCGGCATAATATATCTGCTTTTGCAACGGCAGACGATATCGAACGTATTTTCTATAATCTGCTGTACTTCCTCGGTACAATTTTCAAAATCCATGTTAAACTCCTTTTATTCCTTTACTCCTCAACTGCTTCTACTTTGAGTGGATAGCCTTCCTGTCTTGCAAGATCCATCGCATTGTCCGCCTTGGTATTTGCAATATCACGCGTATACACACCAACCACCGCACCGGTACTCTTATGTATTCCCATCATCAGATTGACTGCCTCTTCGTGCGATTTTCCAAAGATCTGCTCCAACACACTTACCACAAACTCCATTGGTGTAAAATCATCATTATACATAATTACCTTATATCGTTTCGGCGGTCTCAGCCGTGTTGACGGCATTTCTCTCATTCTTTCCTTTGGCATCTCATTCTCCTTATTTCTATATATTTTCCGGTTATTCTGTCTATTCTACACTTTTCTGTGTAAAAAGTAAATATTTCTCCCTCTTATTTCATGGAAATTTCAAATCCTGCTTGCATTTCTTTCCCAAAATGCAGTATACTCAATAGAAACAGAACTTGTGAATTTCAGAAAGGAATGTCATGAACCATGAGAATCATATATCACATCGATGTCAACAGTGCCTTCCTGTCCTGGCAGGCATGCCATATGTTAAAAACTGCACCGGACTCTGTTGATATCCGTACCATACCTTCCGTAATCGGCGGCAGTGAAAAACTCCGCCATGGGATTGTCCTTGCAAAGTCTTCCCCGGCAAAAAAATATAATATCCAAACAGCAGAAACACTTGTCAGTGCAAGAAAAAAATGTCCCGGACTTGTGATTGTTCCGCCGGATTATGAAATCTATGTCCGCTATTCTTCCCGTTTTATTGATTTGCTGCAGCAATATGCCCCGGTCATCGAACAATACAGTATCGACGAGGTATTCTGCGATATGACGGGAACAGAAAAACTCTATGGAAATCCGGTAGACTTTGCCCACCGTTTAAAAAACATTATAAAAAAAGAACTGGGATTTACCGTGAATATCGGTGTTTCAGAAAATAAACTTCTGGCGAAAATGGCATCTGATTTCGAAAAACCAGATAAGGTGCATACACTTTTCCCATCTGAAATCAGGGAAAAGATGTGGCCGCTTCCGGTAAATGAACTGTTTTTTGCAGGGAAATCATCTGTCGCAAAGCTCCATTCCCTAGGCATCCACACCATTGGGGAGCTTGCCTCAACGGATGTATCCATTCTCAGAAGTGTTTTAAAAAAGCAGGGAGAAGTATTGTGGAATTATGCCAACGGCCATGACCTTGAACTGGTTACAGATCACAAGGTCCCTGCCAAAGGATTTGGAAATTCCGTCACAACTGCTTTTGATGTCACGGACGAATATGCCGCCGGAAATATCCTGCTCTCCCTGTGTGAAACTGTCGGGGCAAGGATCCGTGCCGCAAAAGCTTATATCAGTGTTGTCACTGTTACGATTGTCGGAAATGATTTCTCCAGATACAGCCGTCAGACTTCGCTCCCGTCCACGACCGATTCTACAGAAATGATCTACGAAATATCCAGGAAGCTTTTTTCCGAAATATGGAACGGAACCCCCATTCGGCTTCTCGGTGTCAGCACCGGGAAGGCACAAAACGAATCCTACGAACAACTTACACTTTTTGATAATACCAAAAACGATCGCCTGAAACAGCTTGATTCCGCCATCGACAGGATTCGTCACCAGTACGGGGAAGATTCCCTGATTCGTGCCAGTTTCCTAGAAACAAAGAATGCCCCGATGACGCAGGGGATGAACAAGGCAAAACGGAATCTGTCTAACTCTCCATAATAGCTTTGCGCACCGGAAGTATCCTGGATGGCGAAACCGAGAGTTCATCGATTCCCATTGCAATTAACTGCGAAGTCATCGCCGTATCTGCTCCCAGTTCCCCGCAGATACCCACGCGAATTCCTGCCCGGTGCCCATTCTCAATGATCATCTTTATCATTTTCAATACTGCCGGATGTGTACTCTGATAAAGTGTGTCCAGCTTATGATTCTGCCTGTCAGCCGCCAGGGTATACTGTGTCAGATCGTTTGTTCCGATACAGAAAAAGTCTACTTCCTTTGCCATCTCCTCACTCAGCATGGCTGCCGCCGGCGTTTCAACAGTGATTCCCAGTTCCACTTTTCCAAAGGCGATTCCCTCTTCCGTCAGTTCCTTTTCTGCCTGATTCAGAATCTCTCTGGAACTTCTGATTTCCTCCACCAAAACAATCATCGGAAGCATAATGGATATATTTCCATATGCTGCTGCCCTTAAAATCGCCCTCAGCTGCGTTTTAAACATATCTCTGCGTTCCAGGCAAATGCGGATCGCCCGATACCCCAGTGCTGGATTTTCCTCTTTTTCCAACCCGAAATAACCTGCCTGCTTGTCCGCCCCGATATCCAGTGTCCGGATCACAACCTTTCGCCCCGCCATCATTTCTGCCACATATCTGTAGATCTGGAACTGTTCCTGCTCCGTCGGATAATTCATCTTCTCCAGATATAAGAATTCGGTCCGGAAAAGTCCGATGCCTTCTGCACCATTCATCAATGCCTGCAAAACATCATTTTCTTTTCCAATGTTGGCATAGAGAGAAATCTTTCTTCCATCGCCTGTAATGCTTTCCTGTTCCTTCAGCTTCTGCAGTTCTTTCTCCTGCTCTCACTGCTCTCTCTGCTTCTGCCTTAACTCCTCTAATATTTCTTCGTCCGGATCTACATAAAACTGTCCGGTAAATCCATCGACCGCCCCCATTCTTCCTTCCCATTCTGGAAGAATCTTTATCCCGGTAACGGCCGGTATGTTCATGGTTCTTGCAAGAATCGCCGTATGGGAATTCCCGGAGCTTTTCTCCGTCACAAATCCAAGCACATTCTTCCGGTCAATCCGGAGTGTCTGGCTTGGAGTCAGGTCATATGCCGCAAAGATGACCGGCTCTTTAAAAACTTCTCTTTGCTCCTGCTTTCCTTCCAGCATTGCAATCACACGTTCTGCAACATCTTTGATATCGCTGCTCCTTGCCTGGAAATATTCGTCTTTCATATTCAGAAACATGGCGGCAAAATTATCACCCGTCCTTGCTACTGCATATTCTGCATTCACCGACTGCGACAGTATCATATTTTTTACGGATGCGTTAAAATCACGGTCATCCAGCAGCATGGCATGGACTTCAAAAATCTCTGCCTGTGCTTCCCCTATCGTTTTCGATGATTTGTGATAAATCTCTTCCAGCTCCTGCTGTGCCTGTTTCTTTGCCTGCAGGTAACGGATGATCTCATGTTCCGTATCCTGCACCCGTTTTCTCTTTACCATGCGTTCCTTCGACTCACAGAACACAATTCTTCCAACGGCAACTCCTTTAAAAATTGCCTTTCCATTCTCACATTTCAAGGTTGATCCTCCTGCCCTTCCATTCTTTTTCCCTACCATACTGTTTCCATCACACAATCCCCGAAATTTACATTCCCTTCCGCCGTCACCGTTACTTTCTGGTTTTCCCCCGAATTTGTAATGACCATCGGTGTCACGATATTATATCCCGCCGCCAGAAGGGCATCCCTGTCAAACTCCAGAAGTTTGTCCCCTGTCCGCACCGAATCACCCTGCTGTACCAGTGTCTTAAAATGGATTCCTTTTAATTCAACCGTATTAATTCCCACATGAATCAGGAGTTCCAGTCCTTCCTTCGATCGCAGTGCAATCATGTGTCCGGTTTCAAACACTGCCAGAACCGTTCCCTGAAAGGGTGCCTTTATCTCCCCATCTTCCGGAAGAACTGCCACACCTGGACCAAGAACCTGATTTGCAAAAGTTTCATCCGGTACATCTTTCAGCGGTACTACACCTCCCCGGACCGGACTGGATATCCTGATTTTTTTCGCTTTTTCCCTATACAGCAGAAATGACAGAATAAAAGCAGTACAAAAGGCAGTAGCCATAGCAATAACATAGCCCAGCGGATGTGATTTGATAATCAGGAAACCCGGAACTGCACTTACTCCGTATGCCCCTGCACCAACCCCCAGAATTCCTGCAACTGCCGCTCCACATGCACCTCCGGCACAACCAGCCAGAAAGCAGCGCGGCCACCGGATATTTACCCCGAACATGGCAGGTTCCGTAATTCCAAGAAACGCTGAAAAGGATGCCGGATATGCAGCTCCTTTCAACTTTCTGTCAGAGGTTTTTATCCCGACAGCCAGTGCTGCAGCACCCTGTGCAATATTGGCCGAACTGGCGATCGGCATCCAGATATTCAGTCCGTCATCCGAAAGCATCAACACTTCTATCTTTCTGT
>OGEU01002388.1_pt1 | contig 13512 bp, 10 predicted proteins | sample 1570651 | NCBI WGS metagenome assembly OGEU01 (sample SAMEA2582129, study PRJEB24529) | metagenome | biome: Human gut stool | place: China | collected 2011 | reverse complement strand
TATCAAAAATCGCATGTGAATTATAGTGAATTACTCCAACTCGTAAAGGGCTGGAGTAATCTTGTATCTAACCGCATTATTATTTGGCGCTTACGATGAATATGTCAAAAATCCGATTGCGTATTTATTATCTATGTGTTTATAATAAAAGTAGGAAAAAGTAAGAAGAAATTTTGTGAAGGAACCTTTTCAGAAATGAATATAATTGAGAGGAGGCCACTATGGGCACAATAGTAAATTCATTAATATGGATGATAATAGGAATTATTGTAGATCGTATGGTGGACTATATGATGATTCCTAGATTTAATAAATGGAAGAAGTTAAGAGTGAAGAAACAAAGTAAGCAATTATATTTAGGAAAAAAAACAGTTGATTACGTACGTCAGTATTATTCGGATCACTTATATAACTGTAAGATAAAAAATGGATCAGTACAAATTCCATATTTGGTAAACGATTCGTGGAGCAAGTGGAACTTTGACGTTTTAAAAAATCCGGACTTGTTACAGATCGTAAACACAAACAAATGTGATTATCCAATTAATTTAAAATGTATAGAGAAAAGGAAAAAAGAGGGAAAACATTTAGTTGATAATCCAAGTCTTTTTTTACACAGTGTTCAAGAAAAAAATGGAATGATTAGTATAGAAGCAGGGGTTTATTCGTATTTTCAAAGAATTTCTTTTGTATATGATTTTGAAAGAGAAACATATCGTAGAGTATATGGAAAATTTTTGAAAAAAGAGCAGATTAGAAGAAAATATTTGCCAGAAAATATACCATCATCCTTTTCTTCACAAAATACTGTTCCATTAGGAGCCGATGTGGCGGTAATAATAAAAAAGAATGGACAGTATTTGGTGTGTACCCATAAACGATCAGAAGAATGTGCAAATTATCAGGGAATTACTATGGTTGTGCCCTCATTTGGATTTGGAAACGCATCAAAAAGTAGCAATCCGCTTTTATATTCAATATTAAGTGAGTTTTCTGAAGAATTATTTGATCGTAAAGAAATGGAGGAACCAGATAACTATCTGAATCCAGAATGGTTCTATCAACAATATGAAGAGATTGTAGATATTTTAAAGTTACAAAATACAGGAGAAGTGAGTATTAGAGTGATAGGTGGTGGATTTGATGTAATAGGTGGATTTTTCAATATTAATATGATGTTAGTAGTAGAAAATGAAACAATATCAGATAAATTGTTTAATAGAATTCATGGAAATTGGGAAACATCTTTCGGAACAATCAAATTTATTCCGATAAATTCTGATGAAATGGAAAATCTTTTGCTGAATAATAGACTTTCGCCTTCGTCTGCATTTGCAATTTCAAGGGCAATATCTCTGTTGTAATGCTAGCATTGGAGAAAAAAGTAGCATCAAATAAGTTGCTATGACCACATTGGGGTCTGACCGTGCGTCCAGCTAAGGGTATATAGTCTGGTGGGTGGAAGCCCCATCAAATAAGCTGCTAACCACAGCATTTGAAGCGAGTCTTGAGTCTGCCGCGGTAACGCTGCAGGCTAAGCGTAGACAGCAAGGTAACAGGGATAGCTAGTGAGCGCCGAAATCCCAAAAGAACCAGAGGGCCGACATCGTGGTCAGGATGGAAGGCAACATATGTACTTATCGTTATTTTACTTGACTTTGCAGACTATCTGATTTATTATACTCGTAAAGAAGTAACTTACGAGTTACTAACTCACGAGTATAATTATTAGAGGTGAGCAGATGAGTCAATTCTATTGCCGTGAGGATGAGCTGCGGAAACTGAATAAACGGTATGCAGGTGATAAGTTTGAGTGCATTGTCATCTACGGCAGACGGCGTGTTGGTAAAACGGCACTGATCAACGAGTTCTGCAAAGATAAGCCTACCATTTTCTTTTCTGCATTGAACACGACAGGAAAGGAAAATCTGGAAGCTCTCTCAAAGTCGATTATGAGTTTTGAGCGGCCGGATATGGAGTCTGCACCGGAGTTCAGGTCCTATGATGCAGCTTTGGATGAGCTGACAGCACTTTCAAAGGAAAAGAGGATTGTCTTTGTCATTGATGAGTATCCTTATCTTGCAAAAGCAAAACCAGCTATTTCAGCGATGCTGCAGCACATCATCGACCACAAATGGACAGAGTCCAAGATGTACCTGATTCTTTGCGGCTCCTCTATGAGCTTCATGGAGAGTCAGGTGCTTGGAAAGGAAAGTCCGTTGTATGGCAGACGTACTGGCCAGTTTAAGATTGAGCCGCTAGACTATAAAGAAACCGCTGTGTTCCACCCAAATCTGTCTGCAGAAGACAATTCCCTGATTTATGGGATCACGGGAGGAGTTCCCCACTATATCAATAAGTTGGATGTGCGAGATAGTGTGGATGAAGCTCTGTTGGATAATTTCTTTGACCGCTCCAGCTATCTGTATGAGGAACCGGGGAACTTACTGAAGCAGGAACTCCGGGAGCCGGCCATTTATAATGCAATCATTAAAGCGATTGCAGAAGGCGCTTCCCGAATGAACGATATCAAGATGAAGGTCGGCGAGGAAAACTCGGTCGTATCGAAGTACCTGAAAACGCTGATCGACCTTGGCATTGCGAAGAAAGAAACACCGATTACAGAAAAACCGGGTAAGAAAACCATCTATCTGCTGGCTGATAACTTCTTCCGTTTCTGGTATCGGTTTGTGCCAATCAATATGAGTGCCATTGACTCTGGCAGAATTGCAAAGACCTATCCACACGCTGTAAAGCAGTATCTTCCTGATTACATGGGTCTAATTTATGAGAAGATGTGTCAGGATTACCTGCTCTATTATTCGGATAGCCTTCCTATTGAGCTGAGTGAAATCGGCCAGTGGTGGGGGACAGACCCGAAGAAGAAAAAGCAGATACAGATTGATATCGTCGGAACTCCTGTTGAGGGCAAAGACTATATCATCGGTTCATGCAAATACCGGAATGAGAAAATCGGTGTGGATGAACTCGATTTGATTCGGGATTATGCCTCAGTTTTTGGAAAGGGCAACAACTATCACTACTATATCTTCTCGAAAGGCGGATTCACAGATGGACTTCTTCAGGCACAAGAGAGAGGTGAAGTTCGGCTGATAACGCTGGAAGACCTTTACAAGTAAAAATTCTAATCAACCCTGCTGGTGAAAGCTGGCAGGGTATTTTTATACCCATTTTTAGCCTGTCTGCTCGTAAGTAGGTAATCATCCGTATCTGTTTTTTTGTTTTTTATTCTGCTACAATCTCCTTAAAACTCAGGAGGTATTCTATATCACTATGAATAAAGAAGAAAAAGCAAAACTCTGGTCTGACCGTATCCAACAATACCAGACCAGTGGACAAACATGTAAACAATGGTGTACAGAAAACGGTATCCCTTTATCTACGATGGGATACTGGATCCGCAGATTTGCAAAAGAAGAGCCGGCATCCGAATCTGAACAGGATCTGGTCTTGTCAGACTTCCATCTGAACAGGAAGCTGCCAGAAAGCTGCTCTCTGAGGAATCTTCATCGGTGCGTATTTTTATTTCAGACAGTATCCGTATTGAAATATCTGATTCCTGCAGACCGGAACTGATGGAATCTATACTGGGATTCCTGCAGCGCCATGCTTGACCTGGCAGGGGGGACAACGGTATATCTCTCCTGTGGTGTCACTGATCTGAGAAAAAGTTACAATGGTCTGGCTGCTATCATCAAATTAAAATTTCACCTCGACCCATACTCACGCTGCATGTTTGCGTTCTGCAACCGTCGGCGTACTTCTATAAAGATCCTTCAATGGGACGGGTCCGGATTCTGGAGCCTGATGAAACGGCTCGACCGTAATGCTTTTCAATGGCCGGATACTCCAGATGAACTCCGTCAGGTGACTCTGAAAGAGATCCACTGGCTGTGTGACGGGCTCTCTTTAAATCCCAGGGGTGCATTTGAGGAACACCATCCAAAGATCATCCTGTAAGCATAAGACAGCGGAGCTGTCAATCCCGTAAAAATTATGAAAAACAGGGCATTTCCCAGCGTATTTCCTATATCCGGAAACGCAGTTTTTTATAGGAAAACAGCTGGAACCATGATATACTTTTTATAACGCTAAAGCAGGGAGGACAGGACATGGAACCGATCTTTACAGATAAACAGCTGAATAACATGAGCCGTGAAGATCTGATCTCATTGATGAAGATCGTACAGGAACAGACAAAGAAGAAGGATACAGAGATCCAGCTGCTGAAGGATAAACAGAAAGAACTCGAATTCTTAAATGCCATGCTCTCTGACCGTCTTACCCTTGCGCAGAGAAAACAGTTTGGGGCATCCAGTGAAAAGTATGCCGAAGACTATGAACAGATGAACCTGTTCAATGAGGCAGAAGCCAATGCGGATGCGGAAACAGAGGAACTTTTTGAAGAGATCCGGTCATCCTCTTATAAACGTAAAAAAAGAAAAGGAAAGAAGGAAGAAGATCTTTCCAATTTTGAGATCGTTGAGACCAGGACCTATAAACTGGAAGGGGAAGCCCGTTACTGTCCGGCATGCGGAAAAAAATACAGCGTAGTAACAAAGGAGACCGTAAAACGCCTGCGCTTTGTACCTGCAAAGTTTGAGGTTGAGGAAGAGATCACTTATGTATACAGCTGTCCGGAATGCGGATCCATGAAACGTCCGGAAAAAGAACCTTCCCTGATCCGTGGGAGCATTGCTACACCTTCCCTCGTAGCAGGTATCATGAACGCTAAATATGTAAACGGGATGCCTCTGGCACGTCAGGAAAGAGAGTTTGCCAGATATGATCTCGATCTCTCCACAAAGACTATGGCGAACTGGATCATAAACTGTGCAGACAGATACCTGAAACCGCTGTATCAGCTGATGAAAGAGGAACTTCTGGAAAGCAGATATATCCATTGTGACGAAAGCCGGATCCAGGTACTCGGAGAACCGGATCAGAAAGGGACGACCCAGAACTGGATGTGGGTATATCTCACGGATGAATTCAGTGGTTCCCCGCAGATGGTACTCTTCGATTATGAAATGACCCGTGCGGGATATCATCCTGTAAACTTTTTAGGGGACAGGTTTTATGGGTATCTGACCTGTGATGGATATCAGGCTTATCACAGTTTAGGAGAAGGTATCATAGTAAGCGGGTGCCTTACCCATGCAAGACGACGTTTTGATGCAGCCCTCACAGCATTAAAAAAAGACTTTACAAAAGAACAGCTGAAAGAGACCATTGCATATCAGGCGATGTCAAGGATCGGGATCCTCTATAAGATCGAGGAAATGATCCACAATAAAACACCGGAAGAAAAATATGAGGAGCGCCAGAAACAGTCCCGTCCGGTTATGGATGCCCTGTTTGAATGGCTGCATACGATGGAAGATTCTGTAGACAGGTCTTCCCTTATTGGTGATGCCATTTTATATACGCTGAATCAGGAAACCTATCTTCGCAGGTACTTGGATGATGGGCATCTGAGCATTGATAATAATAGTGCGGAACGTGCAATCAAAAATTTTGCAGTAGGCCGCCGAAATTGGCTGTTTGCCAAGAGCATCCGTGGTGCAGATGCCAGCGCAGTTGTTTACAGTATCGCTGAAACTGCCCTGCTGAATGGACTGAAGCCATATGTATATCTTTCCTATGTATTAGACGAGCTTCGTAAAATGGGACCTTTTCCAAAGCCGGATGATCTAAATCGGCTTTTACCATGGTCAGATGAATTACCGGAAGGGTTTCGAACCAAAAAGAAGAAATAAAATGTGCCGCCTGATGGGCGACATTTTTAAAAAGTCAAGGTACGGATGATTACGTACTTACGTTAGAAAGTATTCTTTACAAAGATAATAGTACACGAATGGATAAAATTGTAAGAGTATTTTGTTTAGAAAAGTGGCAGGAATCATTTGATTCCTGCTATCTTAAAAGCTAATCAGAGATATTAATCACGTTGAAATAGATCGCGTGTATATACTTTATCGTGTACATCATCCAAATTAGAGTCATAGCGGTTGGCAATAATGCTATGGCTTATTTTTTTGAACTTTTCCAAATTATTTATAACTTTACTTCCAAAAAAGGTGACACCATCTTCGAGAGTTGGTTCGTAAATGATTATAGTGGCACCTTTAGCCTTAATTCGTTTCATGACACCTTGAATGCTGCTTTGACGGAAATTATCAGAGTTACTTTTCATAGTAAGCCGATATACTCCGATAACACATACTTTCTCTTTATCTGCAGAATATTCACCATTATGGTAGTAGTCATAGTAGCCAGCAAGGCGCAAAACTTGATCAGCAATGAAGTCTTTTCTTGTTCGGTTACTTTCTACAATAGCAGACATCATATTTTGTGGCACATTATTATAGTTTGCAAGAAGCTGTTTGGTATCTTTCGGAGGCAGTAACCGCCATAACCGAAGGATGGGTTGTTGTAATGGGTTCCGATTCGCGGATCAAGACACACACCATCGATAATATCTCTTGTATTTAATCCTTTCATTTCCGCATAAGTATCTAATTCATTAAAATATGTTACACGAAGTGCCAGATAGGTATTGGCAAATAATTTTACAGCCTCTGCTTCGGTGAATCCCATAAACAGTGTATCGATGTTTTCCTTGATTGCTCCATCCTGCAGTAATGCTGCAAAGGTGTGGGAAGCTTCGACCAGATGTGAATCTTCCGGATCAGTAGATACAATGATACGGCTGGGATAGAGATTGTCGTACAGTGCCTTGGATTCACGCAGAAATTCAGGGCTGAAGATGATATTGGAACTGTGATATTTTTCTCGAACAGATGCGGTGTATCCGACAGGAATGGTGGATTTAATTACAATGATTGCATCCGGATTAACTTTCAGAACAAGTTCAATTGCTGCTTCTACTGCGGAGGTATCGAAATAATTCTTCTGGCTGTCATAGTTGGTAGGAGTTGCTACAACGACATAATCAGCATTTTTGTATGCGGCTTCACCGTCTAATGTAGCAGTCAGATCTAGTTCTTTAGTGGTCAGATATTTTTCAATGTATTCATCCTGGATGGGAGATTGACGTTTGTTAATCATATCAACTTTTTCCGGGATAATATCTACAGCTGTGACGTGATTGTTTTGTGCCAATAGAGTAGCGATTGACAGACCAACATATCCGGTTCCGGCCACAGCAATGTTCATAGGTGATGGTACATTCCTTTTTTTCTCATGTATTTCATTTGTAAATACGTCAGTGGGTTCGAAACCGAGGACTTCTCCTAACTGTTCCAGTTGAGGAATGGAAGGAAGAAAGTCTTCTTTTTCAATACGAGAGACTAGGGAACGGTTGATTCCGGTTGCATCGGCAAGTGATTGCTGTGTCATGGAGAGTTTCTTACGGTTCGTGATTATGAGGTTCGCCAGGATGGCAGTGGAGAGTTTTTTCATGATGATTTCCTTTCTGTGGCTATAAAATAATGAAAAGTTATTTATAATAACAAAATAGTGCTAACAACTGTTTGCGTAGTATCATAAATTAAACAAAAATGCAATAAAGTGTGAATTTGAACGACAAAAATGTAAGCTGGAAAAGAAAAAGTGAATTTTTGGTTCATGTGATACTTGAAATTAAGCTTTACAATTTTTAAATGTTGAGAGAATATAATAAATATTGCGGGAACATGCGTTTGCTAGTATAATAGAGAAAAAAGTAAACATTAGATAATATGGAAAAATAAGATATGTGTTGCGTTTTTTGGAATAGGACAACTTGTATTATTAAGACGGATAGGACAGCAACCAATATTAAAGGATTGGTAGAGTCTGATACGATATGTACAGATGACGGATTGGCTAATATAGAGGGGCAGAATACTTAGTTGAGAACACTTCCGAATGGATCCAAGGAATATTATGAAGTGAAAGATTGGAGCTTTTATAGAGGAGAACTTGAGGAACTGTGGATTGTTGCCAGAAAAGGTCTGGCAGAGGACGATACAAGTAGAAAACAAATAGATGAAGAAATTATACCAAGAGGATGAAATGTTAGAAAAGAAAAATATATTTATTTTATTGCTTTTAACTGCATTGTTTTATTTACTCAATATTCCATCACGTGTATTTGAGTGGTTCTTTCTGTTCTTTTCACTTGCTCTTATTTTAGTTTATCGTATGGAAAAGAACATGTATTTTCACAAAGTTCTACTGTTTTGGTGCGGTGGAACTTTGTTTGCTTTTGGGGTGGGAAAGTTTATTGCAATCCGGCAGCTTCCAGAATTTACAATGGAAAAATTGTTGCTTGGCATATGTATGGTACTTATCTTGGGAGTGGATTTTGTTTTTCTGCTGAGATATGACAGGTCAGAGACGGGACAGAAAGAAAACGTGAAGGAAAATCTGTTTCGGGAACGAACTTATGATTTGGAGCGTCTCTGTAGTTTTATTCAGGCGGTTCCGATTGTTGGCATGGATGCGCCCTGGGGAGATGGAAAGAGTTTTCTGGTTAACATGATCTATCAGGATGAGGCGATGAAGAAACGCTTTACGTTTATTCAAATTGATTTGCTCACCTGTGATCTGAACGAGATTGAAAGTATCCTATTAGGAGAGATTGAACGCGTTTTGCAGAATAATGGAATTTATTCGTTTCATGGAAGAAAAACGGGAAAGCTTTTTAAAGATTTTTCGCTTTCAAATGTGTTTTGTAACGTTTTGCAGGAGGAAGGGGAAGGAGTTTCTTCTACTTTTATTGGGTTTGAGAAAGATGTCAGACGTTTGGACAAGGATATCTTAATTGTGTTTGAGGATATCGATCGAATCAAGGATCCGGATGTTGTACGTAAGATTTTTGCTATTGCAGAGAAGTTGGCTGGAGATAAGATACATATTTTATACCAGTATGAGTTTTCAAATTTGCCCTGGAATAAGGCGTTTTTGGAAAAATATATTCCTTATGAGGTTGCGGTGACGGAACTTTCATTTGAGAGAATTATTGTTGCTTTATGGAAGAAGTGTGGAATGCAGCGGGTTACAGGACTGAAAATTGAAGATGTGAAGTATATTATGACAGCTTCTGTGTCTAATGTGATTTTAACGGATATCCATGAGTTAAAAAAGTATGCTCTTGTGCTGAGACCGCAGAGAATTGCAATTCGCAATGTAGAACTGTATCTTAATGAATTTGTGCTGATATATAAAATGAATGAACGTTACCGGCAGAAGGAAAATGCAAAGTGGTTGGCAATGATCCTTTTTATTAAGCATTTTCTATATGAACAGATGGAACAGATCAAAATGGGAAAACTTCTTTCAGAATCGTTGTTGTTGACTTACAAGAACGAGACGTTTGATGTGGAGACATTGATCGGAAGATACCATGCAAACATTTACTCGGAAAATGAGTGTATACAGATTGTTGAGGATCCGGTTAATAATCCCGTTATTTGGATATTTGCTGTGCTGCGATATGATTTTTCAATTCCGAAAGCGGACAGAAACGATCCAAGATGGTTTGCAAACGAATCAGATGGTGTTATGCGAAGAATGCAACACAATGAGCAAGTGAATCGTTTCTTGTGGAATATTAAGGGAAATGGCAATTCGGAATATACCGATATGGAATGGCTTGCAAAGGAAATTTGTGAAACGGTTTTAAATAAAGTAGGAAATCCCCGAAAGAAAGCTTGGGATAAAATCTGGAAAGATGCATTTCAAATGGAAAATGAAAAGAATAACGGTACGGTGCAGTTGTTTGGAGAGACTGCGATGCTTTCTGCCTTTAAGGCTTTGTATGTAACCGGAATTTCAACAGAAAATTGGATCCGGATGATAAAGTTTTATTTTGTGCAGGAGGAAGCACAAGCCATCACCGTAGATATGATCGAAAATCTTAACTTTGTGTCACTGATGAACAAAGATGTTCTGATTGCCGTGGCAAGGGGATTTGTACAATGTAAAGTGGTGGGAAATATGAATGAACAGAAAGCTTTTGCGCGGTTCTTAAAAAATTATTTACAGGCAATCTGGGGGTTGGGATATGCCAGAAGAAGAGGAGACTGGTATATTGCCGGTATGTATTCGGAAGAACTGTTACAGAAAAAAGAGTTTGTTGTGGAGGTTCTTGCGGATTATAGGCGTGCGCTGCAAGATGGAGAGCAGAGTGCGTTATTTACGCAAATGAAAGAGGAATTTGAGCTTTTGGTGCAGTTTGTGGATAAGTTATCAGAGATTATCCGGCATAACAGAAATCTAAAGGCAAGGGAGATGCAATGGAAGAAGGGGGAGACAAGAACTGTTTATGAACACGATGATCTGTTTCGAAAATTAAAAGAAGAAGCTTCAAATATCGATACGGCAAATGAAGCGGAGAGAGAAGCTTTTATCAAAGAACTTGAGCAGTTGTATCGTGAAGGCAAACTAAATCCAGAAGAGTATCGGATTATAGAGGAATTGCTGCTGAAGAAAGGATGAATGAAGTAAAAGCTTGCATTTGAAATAAAAAAGAAGTACACTCAATTAAGTACACAAAAATAAGAATTGGAGAAATTACAAATGGAAAATCAAGTAAGGGAGATTTCACTTCGCCAGTTATTCTGGAAAGTGATGATGGGATGGAAGTTATGGATTGTATGTGCGGTGTTGTTTGCAATTTTACTTCCGGGAGTGAAGTATGCAAAGGACGTGCGGGCATATCATGCGGCACAGCAGCCAAAGGATGAGAAGCAGGAACCGACAGTTGTTCTTACGGATGACGAGCAGCAGCAGATCGATGATGTAAAGAGTTTAAATCTTTTAATTGAAAAAAACAGCAATTATATGCAGAATTCGATTTTGATGAACATTGATCCCTATCAGGAGCACAGAATGGAATTACAGTATTACATAGATTCTGATTTTGTGATGAATTACACGAAGGACAGCAAGAAAGATTATACATCCGCGATTGCAAATGCTTATGTGGATTATGCAAATCACGGTGTGGATCAGAAAACGATATGGAAAGATGTTTCTACAAAGTCGGAAGATAAGTATCTGGCAGAACTTGTGTCTGCATATAATAACTCAGATAATACATTTTCTGTGATTATTAAGTATACAGATAAAAAGGGTCTGGAAAGTGTGGCAAAGCAGATACAGAATGAACTGGAAAAGAAGCAACCGGAATTCAGTAAACGTATAGGCGGACATAAGCTCGTATTAGTATCAGAAAATTATCAGGTATGTACCGATTCGGATCTTGCAACTTCTCAGGGGGATGTTTCGAATCTGATCAAATCCTACAGGGATCAGATTACTACTTTTAAGTCTGCTATGTCAGAGGATCAGTTGAGTGAACTGGAGCGAGAGGAAAATCTGGAGTCGGATGACAAGGAAGAGTCTGCAGCGGTACAGGTCGCTGCTCCGGCTTTGAGTAAGAAATATGTGGTACTTGGTTTTGTGATGGGAGTATTTCTTGCCGCATTGTATTTGGTTTGTATTGCTGTATTATCAAACAAGCTGCAGGCAGCAGAGGAGTTGGTGCGATACTATAAGATGCGTCAGTTTGGTATTATCACCAGGGAGCAGCGCACAAAGGGAATTACTGGATTTTTACTGCGCATCAAGCATCGGAATCAGAAGATGCTTTCTCCGGAGGCATCCCTGCAGATGGCTTCTTCAAATATTGAACTGTATTGTAAGAATGAAGGAATTACAAAGCTTTTCCTGACAGGTTCAGAGATTGAGCGAATGAAGAAAGAATGGATCACAAAGCTGACCGAACATCTGAAAGCAAGTGGTATTCAGGTGGTATATGGGGAGAATATCTGTTATGATTCTGCAGCGATGCGTGAAGCTTCGGAAGCTGGCCATGTCGTGTTAGTGGAGATTACGGATACATCGATCTATCAGGAGATTGAAAAGGAACTTCGCATGTTAAAAGACTGGAATGTTGATGTCATTGGATGTGTAGGAGTGGAATAAAGAACAATGGGAAAATATTTTGGAACAGACGGTTTTCGCGGTGAGGCAAACAAAGTACTGACCGCGGATCATGCATATAAAATTGGACGTTACCTGGGCTGGTATTACAACCAGAATCACAGGGGACGGATCATTATTGGAAAGGACACACGTCGCAGCAGCTACATGTTTGAGTATGCGTTGGTTGCCGGTATTACGGCATCCGGAGCAGATGCATTCTTGCTGCATGTTACCACTACGCCAAGTGTGGCATATGTAGTCCGTACAGAAAATTTCGACTGCGGCATTATGGTTTCTGCCAGCCACAATCCATATTATGACAATGGAATCAAGGTCATGGATGGAAACGGACACAAGATTTCCGCAGAAGTGGAAGCTGCACTGGAGAAATACATAGATGGTGAGATGGGAGAACTGCTTTTTGCACTGCGTGACAAGGTTGGTGTGGCGCGGGACTATGCGATCGGACGGAACCGTTACATCGGCTATCTTATTTCTCTGGCTACCAGATCTTACGATGGGATGCGCGTGGGGCTGGATTGTTCCAACGGAAGTACGTTTAATATTGCAAAGAGTGTGTTTGATGCGCTTGGTGCCAAAACATATGTGGTTGGCAATGAGCCGGACGGTACCAACATTAATATGGGATGTGGATCGACACATATCGAGAATCTGCAGAGACTTGTCCGGGAGAAGAATCTGGATTGCGGATTTGCGTTTGACGGAGATGCTGACCGGTGTATTGCCGTGGATGAGAACGGCATGGAAGTACACGGGGATTATATCCTGTATGTCTGTGGGAAGTATCTGAAGGAATGTGGCCGTCTGCAGAATAATACGGTGGTTGCCACGATCATGTCCAACATGGGATTGTTCAAAGCGATGAAGCGCGAGGGCATTGAGGTATGTGTGACCACGGTCGGCGATAAGTATGTTAATGAGGCGATGGTTGCCAACGGATATGTGCTCGGCGGAGAGCAGTCCGGACATATCATTTTCAGTAAGCATGCGACGACCGGAGATGGAATCCTTACGGCATTGATGCTGATGGAGGTGATCCTGGAGAAGAAGCAGAGCCTCGGCACACTGTGTAAGGGGATGCAGATGTACCCGCAGCTTTTGAAGAATGTGAAGGTTGGGGACAAGGCTGCGGTTACCGGCAATGCGCGTGTGCAGGCGGAGAAGGATCGGATCAGCACCGCTTTGGGTGAGGATGGAAGAATTCTTCTGCGTGAGAGCGGTACGGAGCCGGTGATTCGTGTGATGGTTGAGGCACAGAGTGATGAGTTGTGCGCGAAGTATGTGGATGAGATGGTGCAGGTGATCCGGGAGGAAGGGCTTGCGGTGGAGTAGAATGAATAGAATAGTGAGATGGTAAGGGGAGCCGGTGCTGGTGCACCGGCTTGTTTGTTATATGTTTTTCTTATTATGTTATGTTTTTGTGGAATTGAAACGCGAATTGTCATTTATATAAAAACCACTTGATAAACGATGAAAAAGAGACCAGCTATGAAAAGTCAACCATAAATTAGCAAAAAATTTCTTTTTCATATC
>OGEU01002377.1_pt1 | contig 13531 bp, 13 predicted proteins | sample 1570651 | NCBI WGS metagenome assembly OGEU01 (sample SAMEA2582129, study PRJEB24529) | metagenome | biome: Human gut stool | place: China | collected 2011 | reverse complement strand
AATTTTGAAGATAATCAAGTACCAGAGGCAATTCTGGACAAGCTTACAAAGGTGTGTACATGCCGTAGCATTACGCGCAAAACGATTAAAGAAGCCATTTTAGATGGTGCTCATACATTTCCACAAGTAAAAGAAGCAACTCGTGCTGGCACGGGCGCTTGCGGTGGCAAAGGCTGTGGGCCTCGTATCGTAAAGCTCTTAGCGGAAATGAAAGAGCAAGGCAAAATTTAATTTGCAAAATGTAACATACACATTTTACACATCCAAAATGTAAGATACATAGTTTATACTCTAAAATGTAAACTATAATGTTTACACAACAAAAATGAAACATATAAAGATTGTTATTTGATTCTCTCAATGGATATACCCGTTGGGTTTTCGAGTAACAATCTTTTTGTTTTGTAAGATGCATGTACTATACTGCTGCTTGTCGTGTATTGATTATGTTGGGCTCGTTTATATTTTTTGATATACTATACATATTACTTTTTAGAGATTTAAGGGAGGTATGCATGTTTCGACGTTTCGTAGCAGCCATTATGATTGGTGCATTAGCAGTCACAACGGGTTGCGGTTTACATAATCCATTTACTTCAAAGGCAGAGCCTGTGACCTATGAGTCCGTGGCACAAAGCGAGCTTTCACCAGAGCAAAAGGTGGACAAGTTAGTGGCTAATATGTCCGATGCAGACAAGGTGGGCCAATTGTTGATGATTGGCATTCACGGCAAGACGTTGAATGATGATGCTAAATTCATGCTCAACGAGTACCGCGTGGGGGGCATCATTTTGTTTGATCGAAATATGGAGTCCAAGGATCAAGTTAAAACGCTCATTGCAGATATTAATAAGGCTGGTAAAAGCGCCGGTTTAACGCCATTGTTCCTCGGCATCGACCAAGAGGGCGGTGCAGTAGCGCGCATGGATGATAAGCTCATCAAGGTTCCTCCCGCTGAGGAGGTAGGCAAAATGCCCGTTGAGCAAGCTGTATCCTTGGCAAAACAGTCTGGTGCAGAACTAAAAGACTTGGGCTTTAACATTAACTTTGCTCCTGTGGCGGACTTAGGATTAACCTATGGTCGCTCTTATAGTACGAGCCCTGATGAGGTCGTTCGCTATGCAGGCGCCGTTGGCAAGGCTTACGATGAAGCGGGCTTGTGGTATTCCTATAAGCACTTTCCGGGCATTGGTAAGACCGATGTAGACTTGCACGCGGATACAAGCATCGTTCCTGTATCTAAAGAAACATTGCTTTCAGAGGACACAAAGGTATTTATAGACCTCATCAAACAGTCTAAACCAAATACCTATACAATCATGGTGTCTCATGCGATGTACCCACAAATCGATCCAGACCATCCTGCTAGTTTATCGAAAGCAATCATTACCGATTGGTTGCGCAAGGACATAGGCTATAATGGCGTTGTGGTAACGGACGATATGGACATGGGGGCCCTTGCAAATCACTATACTTTTGGCGATATGGCGGTGCAATCCATCCTCGCCGGCAGTGATATCTTGCTCGTATGTCACGAATACGAACACATGCAAGAGGCTTATAATGGTCTTATGAAAGCCGTGAAAGACGGTCGTATCTCGAAAGAACGACTCGACGAATCGGTGAAACGAATCTTGCTCATGAAAATGAATAAAATTTCTTAGAATTTCTTATTTTAAGGAAGGAATTTTAAGAGTATATCACGAATATAGACAGTGGAAATACTATTCATGGACGGCGAATCTGAGTTGACACTCAAGGGAGAACTTTGTTATAGTTAATACACAGAGAAACTGTGCGAAACTTACGGGTAACGCGCAACACTCGTCGACCCAAGGGTCGGCGAGTTTTTTTGTTTGTAGGAGGGATTTATGTCTAAGCCTTTTAAGTCTTTAGATTCCCTATTACGCTTGATGAGAAAACGGAATATTACGATTGAAAAGGGAACTGAGGGCAGTCGAGTAAAGAGAATTTTAGCTAGAGATAATTATTACTCAATAATTAATGGTTACAAAGATATTTTTTTAGATAATAACGCTACAGTTAATAGTGGAGATGACTATTCAGTGGAAACAAACATTAGAAGCACTAAAATAATAAAATATATAGTGTATACATAACGAGCTTTCAAGGATTTTATTAAACCGATAGAGAATTAATAGGTAAAGTGATTCTCTGTCGGTTTATTTTTTTATTGTATAGTTTGTTTTGTTAGGAGTGAAGTATATGGCTCGCAGAATAATGTTGAACGGTACGTCCTATTTTGGACAAGGCGCGATTCAGGAGATTGTGAACGAAATTAAGAATCGCCATTTCAAAAAAGCCCTCGTTACATCTACGCCAGATTTATTTGAATTTAAAGTGGCTACAAAGGTTACGGATTTGCTTGATGCGGCAGGTATTGCTTATGAAGTCTACGACGGTATCAAACCAAATCCTACCATCGAAAACGTAACGGCTGGTGTTGAGGCTTGTAAAGCGGCTGGCGCCGATGTTATCGTTGCTGTTGGTGGCGGTAGCCCGATCGATACAAGCAAGGCGATTGCTACTATTATTACGAACCCTGAGTTCGCCGATGTACGCAGCCTTGAAGGTTTAGCGCCTACTAAAAATCCATGCTTGCCAATCATCGCTGTTACTACTACATCTGGTACGGCTGCAGAGGTTACTATCAACTACGTTATTACAGACGTTGAAAAGAACCGCAAATTTGTTTGCGTTGACCCGCATGACATCCCGATCGTTGCCATCGTAGATCCTGATATGTCCGCGTCTATGCCGACAGGTCTTTGCGCGGCCACAGGTATGGATGCCCTCGTACACGCCGTAGAAGGTTATATCACAAAAGGTGCGTGGGAGCTAACTGATATGCTCCATTTGAAAGCTATCGAAATCATTGGTCGTTCCTTGCGTAGCGCTGTGGCTGGCGATTATGCAGGCCGTGAAGCTATGTCTTTAGGTCAATACATCGCGGGTATGGGCTTCTCCAACGTTGGCCTCGGCATTGTTCACTCCATGGCTCATCCATTAAGTGCTGTGTACGATATCCCTCATGGTAAGGCTTGTGCGATGTTATTAACAGCAGTATTGAAATTCAATGCCCCTGCTACAGGTGAAAAATATCGTGAAATCGCTCGCGTTATGGGCGTTCCTAATGTAGATGCTATGGATGAAGCAACCTATCGTCAAGCGGCTATCGACGTAATTCAGAAATTAGCTGATGACGTAGGTATTCCTAAATCTCTTAGCGAAGCAGGCGTAAAACGGGAAGACATTCCATTCCTCGCTGAATCTGCTTTCAACGATGCATGTACACCTGGTAACCCACGGGATACCTCTTTAGAAGAAATAATCGGCATCTATGAATCCATATTCTAATTAGCGTCTTTACATATTTCAAATGCCTCCGAATGTGTAAAGAAAATACATTTACACACTTGCTTAACAAAACTAGCCATCTCTTTTTAGAGGTGGCTAGCTTTGTGTTTAAAGCGCTATCTATTGTTTTGTGATTCGGACCTTTGATCTTGTGTTCCGTGAGAAAGCTATTTTTATACGTAATCCTTTCTTGAAAATGGTGGTTTACATAAGTATACTAAGGATATGAATGCATAGTTCGTGTAGACCTATGTCGGCAGAGGAAAGGTTGTTTTTGGTCACTGCTAAGGAGGATGTTATGAAATTATGGAAATTTAATAAGCGTAGTTCTACCTTGGCAGATATGTCCATGAATCGAGTGCTCTTAACGGAGCTCATTGCAAAGGGGGCTCTTGTTGGGGTGATTGCAGGTTTTTTTGGGGCATCATACCGCTATTTGATACTTGAATCAGAGCATATCAGGTGGCATTTGATGGATGATATTACTATGGAATGGGCCATAGGTTGGCTTGTGGTAATGGTCATTTTTGCGTTTATTGTAGATCGATTGCTCGCATGGGCTCCATTGTCTGGTGGTTCTGGTATCCCGCAAATCGAAGGGGAAATGCTTGGACTCTTTGATATGAAGCCTTATCGGACACTAGTATCTAAAATGATTGGTGGCATACTGACCGGCTTTGCAGGATTTTCCGTAGGTCGTGAAGGGCCAGCCGTACAGATTGGCGGCTCTGCTGGGAAGATTGTGTCCTACTGGATGAATTCGGGGCTACGAGAACAGCGTATTTTGACATCCGCAGGTGCTGGGGCAGGCTTAACAGCTGCCTTTAGTGCGCCCGTATCGGGGGCGATGTTCGTCTTTGAAGAGGTACATAAAAGCTTTTATCCGTATCTCGTTGTACCAACCTTCGTGGCAACTTTGATTTCTAACTATATTACAGTTAGTATCTTTGGACTTACACCAGCGCTGGGCTTTACGGTGACCTCAGGGGTTCCTCTTGAATATTTCCCGATACTGCTCATGGTTGGTGTTATCATGGGGCTATGTGGCGTGTTATTTTGCCGTATGATTTTTGCTTTCAAGAGGTTCTTTGACTGGCTCAAATGTTCTCGATTCTTGAAATTAGCCCTTACCTTTGTGGCGGTGGCAGCTATTGGCTTTGATTCGCAGCTCCTCTTGGGTGGGGGCAATGACCTTGTGGGTCAGCTTGCCTTTCAATCTCATGGCGTATTGCTCTTAGGTGGCATCGTATTAGGCAAGATTTTACTTACCACCTTCTGCTATGGCAGTGGTGCTCAAGGGGGCATATTTTTGCCCATGCTCGTGATTGGTGCTGCAACAGGTGCTTTTTGTGAAAGCTTACTTTCAACCTTAGGACTTATTTCTCCTGATTTTGTACCACAGTTCGTTATCTGTGCCATGGGAGGGATGTTGGCCGCAGCTATGCGTACTCCCATCTTGGCGATTTTGCTCGTCCTTGAAATGACAAATAGTTTCTCTAATATTTATGCTATCGGTACCGTTACGCTAGTGGCCTATCTTGTGGCGGATCTTTTAAAAGAACCGCCGATTTACGATTCCTTGTTGCAAGCCATGAGTGGTCAAAGCAATCTAGAATCGGTGCAAACCTTCTTTCAAACGAAGGTGCCTGTGGTGGCAAACTATACGGATGTACAGTTACAAGACTTGGCATTACCAGATGGTACATTGATCGTAAGTATTCGCCGTAATGGTACCTACATTGTGCCATTAGGCGATGTAAAGCTAGAACCTGGTGACGAACTACAAGTCTCTTGTGAACGAGGCCGGTTGAAAGCGGCGAAGACGTATTTCCAATCTAACTAGGAGTGTTAGTAGATGAAGATTGTAAAAGCTACCGAGTCAGATATATTAGAATTATATCGATTACAATTGCTTACTTTTGAAAGTGAAGCGGAAATGATTGGCTGTCGACTGATCCCTGCATTGATGGAGTCGGAAGAGGATTATAGAGGTACTTTCAACCAGTGGCATACCTATAAAATGGTAGATGATGCGGGGAAGATAATCGGAGGCATTCGTTATCAATATGATGCTGGCGTAGTAGAGGTCGGTCGCTTGATGGTGCATCCAGACTATCGGCAACAAGGGTTGGCTCGAAAATTATTAGCCTTTGTAGATGAACAATGCAGCCAAGACCGGCGTGTATTATATACATGTACGAAAAGCTGGATCAATATAAAGTTATATACAAAAATGGGGTATAAAGCCGTTAGAGAAATACAGGATGACACGGGATTATCCTTTGTATATATGGAGAAACAATAATTCAAACGGCATGGGAGGTCTTAATGTGCTTGATAATATAGTGATATTTTATATATTCTTTACCGTAGTTGGCTTTTTAGCAGCTATGATTGGTACCATCATCGGTGCCGGTGGAGGACTTGTCTTTGTGCCTCTTTTTATGTACTGGTTCCCAGAGTGGTCTCCATCTATGGTCGTAGGAACATCGCTTTTTTCTGTTATGTGTAACGCCATTTCTGGATCTATAGCTTATCTTAAGCAAAAAAAGGTATACATCAACGCTGCTATCATCTTTAGTTTTGCTACCTTTCCAGGGGCTATTTTAGGTGCCCAAATGTCTGGATGGTTCTCTGGTAAAGGCTTTATGTTTGCCTTTGGATGCTTTATGCTGTGTGCATCCGTTTTGATTGGTTTTAAAAATTTTAGAAAAGGGGAAAGAAAGGAAGAAAGCCTTACTCTTGAGCAGTTGAGCTATAGTAAATCTATCGGTATTAGTATTAGCTTTTTTGTTGGCTTTATTTCGAGTATCTTTGGTATCGGTGGTGGCCTCATCCATGTGCCGGCTTTGATTTATCTCATGGGCTTTCCTACCCATATGGCAACGGCTACAAGTCAATCTATTCTCGCCGTATCAACAACGGTGGGGGTTATTACACATTTAATTGAAAGCCACATCATTTTTAGTATTGCTATCCCTACTAGTATTGGCGCTATCTTTGGTGCTCAAGTAGGTGCTCGTATTGCAAAACGTCTCAAAGCAAAAGCTATCCTCGCCCTCATGAGCATAGCTGTCTTTGCATTGGCGGTACGCCTCATTCTTAAATCTGGTATTTTGGGATAATATGGTTTTATAATTAATCTATCTTTAATAAGCATAATTTAGTAAAGCTCTCTAATGGTGATTCGTAAGCGTTTATCATTAGAGAGCTTTCTGTATTTTCAGCATTTTATAAAAGGGTATAACTAAAAGTCATAGAGAACTATAAATGAGAATGAAAAATTTAAAATATATAAATCATACTATTTTTATGCATAATGTTGGTAATGTATTTACTATAGAATTATAGGTAGTACGAATCGTTATTTAGAGAGGTTTTAGCATATAATTACTGACTATATCTATACATGCTTAATAAATAAGGATTCTTGATTGTATATGAGGAAAAATGGGTACATGATAATGCTAATGAGATGTACTTTCAACTGAGGGAATAAAAGGGTAATGCATATCGATTTTTATTAGAAGAGATATAAATTATGCATAATTATAGTGAGGAGAATGAGAACGGCGTATACTAAAAGTAATAGATTCCTTAAGAAAGGATAGGAGGAAATAGAAGTGAGTACACTTATTAGAGATTATAAACGTTTTGCCAAGGAGGCAAATGAGATTTGTAAAGGTCGCGTATACACCGATCATTTACGTCGTTATGCATATGGCGTTGATGCGTCTTGCTATAGCTATTTACCAAAGGTAGTTGTTAAAGCTGAAGATGAACGAGAAGTAAGACGGCTTATTCGTTTGTGTCAACAATGTGGGACACCATTTACATTCCGTGCGGCCGGCTCCTCCTTGTCTGGTCAATGCTCCAGTGAAGATGTGCTCATCGTATGTAATGATGGCTTCAAGAAAATGGAAGTTATTGATGATGGGAAAGCCTTGAAATGTGAATGCGGTGTTATCGGTTCCGATGCGAATGATTTATTGAAACCGTACAATCGTAAAATTGGTCCAGATCCTGCAACGCTTGCCACAGCATTAGTAGGTGGTATCTTGAATAATAACTCCTCTGGTATGTGCTGTGGTACGGCGCAAAACTCTTATAAAACAATTCGGTCCATTCGCGTTGTGTTATTAGATGGCTCCATCCTTGATACGTCTGACCAAAAGAGTATTGATCAATTCCTTAAAGAAAAACCTCAAATGGTAGAGGATATCTTGCAATTGCGCAAAGATATTTTGGCCGATGAAGAATTGACGCACTTGATTCATCACAAGTATAAAATTAAAAATACTACGGGTTACGGCTTGAACTCTCTCGTTGATTTTGAAGATATTATCGATATCATTAATCACTTGTTCATTGGCTCTGAAGGTACATTGGGCTTCGTGTCCGAAGTTGTATATAACACGGTTGAAGACGTGCCTCATAAAGGCTGTGGACTCATGTTCTTTAGTACATTGAATGATGCATCCCTAGCGGTTGTAGCTTTGGCTAATATGGGCCGTGAAAAGGTTATTGCTGCGGAAATGATGGACTATCAGTCCTTGCGCGCTGTTCAAGCCTTAGATAATGTGCCTGACTTCGTTCGTGAAGTGCCTGAAGGCACGAGTGCCATCTTGTTCCAAACTGAAAGCTACACGAAAGAAACGGTTGATCAAAACTTGGCTTTCATTAAAGACAAGTTGAAAGATATCCCAACAGCCCTCCCAAGTCTTTACTCTCAAGACCCTGTAGAATACGATTCTTGGTGGGCTATCCGTAAAGGCATTTTGCCAATCGTTGGTGGTCAACGTAGAAAAGGCACCACTGTTATTACAGAGGACGTGTGCTTCCAAATCGAAGATTTCACTAAGGGTATCGAAATGATTACCGAATTGTTCCACAAATACGATTTCGTAGACGGTGGCGTGATCTTTGGCCATGCGTTATCTGGTAATGTTCACTTTAACATTACACCTGACTTCAGCGACCCTAAAGATACTAAGAATTTTGCTGATTTGGTAGAAGAAATGTCCGAACGCGTATCTGGTTTCGGTGGTTCTTTGAAAGCCGAACATGGTACAGGTCGCATGGTGGCACCATTTGTTGAAATGGAATGGGGCCGCAAAGCGTACGAAATCAATCGTCGCATCAAAGCCATCTTTGACCCTGAACGCATCTTGAATCCTGATGTTATCATCACAGATGATCCAGATGTGTACAAGAAAAATCTTAAAGCTCAATGCGTTATCGATGATGCTTTCACAATCTGTATGGAATGCGGTTTCTGTGAAAAACATTGTCCAAGCCGTAACTTAACATTGACTCCACGTCAACGTATCGCATTGTTGCGTGAAACTAAACGCCTTGAAAACGAAGGCAACTTCACATTGGCATCTGAACTTAGAAAAGGTTACGAATACTTCGGCGTAGATACTTGTGCTGCTTGCTCTATGTGTAAAGGTCTTTGCCCACTCAGCATCGATACTGCTCAAATCGCATTGTCCATGCGCCGCATCGATCCACCTGCACCAGAATTGGCTAAGAAAATCTACGATAACTTCTCCACAACACTTCAAATGTGCCGTGCTGGTGTAAGTCTTGAAGGCATTGCAGGCTCTATCATTACACAAAAAGCGATTTCTAAGATTACTGAAGGCTTACATGGCGTAACAGGTGTTACACCATATGTACCTAAAACAACTCCTAAGGCTAATCGCTATAAATTGAAAAACCGCATTAAACCTACTAACTTTGAAAAGGTTGTATACTTCAGTACTTGTGCGAACCGCGCATTCAAACCAAACCAAGGTTATGACGATGATCGCAGCTTACAACAAGTTGTAGAAAGCCTCTGCAACAAGGCTCATATCGATATTATTTATCCTCAACATATCGAAAACCTCTGCTGTGGTTTGAGCTTTGAAAACTACGATGACGTTCACGAACGTGCTGTTAAGGACTTGCACGATGCATTGATGAAAGCATCTCAAAATGGTAAATATCCAATTGTGATTGACCATAGTGCATGCTTTAACCATGCGTTCAAACACATGCCAGACTTAGAAATCAACGATATTTCTGAATTCTTGTGCAAATACGTAGTACCTCATCTCGATATTGAAAAATGCGATGAACGCGTAATCGTACACAAACAATGTAAGATTAAATCTTTGAATAAATCCCAATACATTGAAGACTTGGCTCGTCTATGTACAGACCATGTATTCAACATTAAATCCTTCGCATGCGACGGCTTTGCTGGTCAAAAAGGTTTCTTCACACCAGAACTTAACAAAGCTGCTACAAAAGACCTTGCTGGTGAAATTGCTGAATACGGCGCAACACTAGGCGTAAGCTCCAGTTCCACATGTGAAATTGGCCTTGGTGAAAGCGGTGGAATCCCATTCGTAGGCGTTGCATTCCTATTAGACCGTTGCTCTAAAGCAAAAAAATAAGATTTATAACATTACCTACCATATAACGAAAAAGGACGAGTTGCGGCTCGTCCTTTTTTGTATATAGTTTTGGTATAATTGTAATGTATTTAATAAATTATAAGTTACTACTACATATTGTCATCATATTAAATAATGAATATATACGACATAATGTGGTTGTATATATAGATAATATAGAGGTATGGTATGAAATATATTCTATTATGTATATGTTTGCTTAGCCTATTAGGTTGTGGCACGGATACTAAGACTCAGGAAAACACTAAACCTACAACAGCTAATGAACAAGCTAAAACAGATCAAGGCCAAGATGCTCATGTAATGGCAGCTAAGCAGGCTCTATCCTCTGGCGATTATGCTAAAACCATCGAGGAAGCATCAGCTTCTATTAAGGATAATCCTAATAATGCAGAGGCGTACTCCATCCGTGGCTTCGCTACGGCGTTGAGTGGTGATACCGCTAAAGGTTTAGTAGATACTAAAAAATCATATGATTTAGATCCTAATAATGTAGCGAATTACTACAACATGGCCATGGTGTACAAATTACAAGGCCAATTAAATGAGTCTAAACAATGGTTTGAAAAGGTATTAGAAAAGGACCCTAGTAACACCTGGTCTGTGTACGGTATTGCTACCATTTATGCAGACCAAGGGGATGATACGAAGGCCCTTGATTGGCTTGAAAAAGCGATTACAATTGATCCATCTGTGAAAGCCGTAGCTGCTGAACAAGACCATTTCGAACGCTTTCACAATAATGCGCGATTTAAAACATTAGTAGGATTATAGGTATGGCTGTGAAACAGATGATTCGCCTTATTATAAAGGCGATAGGATTTATATATTGGTTTGTTTTTCTATACCTTGGTGGTCTAATGGTCGTAGACTGGTCAGGGTTTATGTCCCAACATAATATAGAAACACCTCTATTCCTTACATACTTAGTATTTGTAGGATGTTTTGTAACACCGTATATTATGCTGTACTGGAAGAAGCTAAATCCTAATGTGAAGGTTCCATTTTTGGTGCGCCATCTCTCCGAATTTATGGCGCGATTAGAAGATCGCCATAGCATATGGTTTGATGTGCTATATGTACTAAAATTATTGCTCTATTTCGTAACAATCCTGTGGATGCTTTGTATCATATTACTCACCTTAGCAGTTATTGCGTGGACAATAGTCCTAATTTTGCTGAGCAATTGATGATGTAAATTTATATTTACATTGTTTTTTCTACTAATGCTTCTTGTAAAAGTTGAGAAAAATTAATTCCTTTAGCTAGCGCTCGATCATTTAGCCAGGCAGGAATTGTTAAGGTTTTCTTTACGGATTTACTATTTTTAGCTAAATCAATATCTGTTTGCACTAATGTAGGATACGTTGTATCCGTACAAGGTAAGTTGCGAATAGATGTAGGTGTAGGTAATCTTTCTCCATCTTCTAAGGCACCTAAAATATATAGCTCCATAGCTTCTTGCGCATTAGTTACGAGCTCTGTTAGGGTTGAGCCAGTACTGCTAGTATATTCTAAGTCTGGAAACTCAGCCCAGAAACCATCAGCATCATCATGGATTATAGCAGGGTATATAAATTTCATAAATCCTCCTCATTTTAGTCCTGTACGTTTTAAAATTGCATTTAATAAGCCGACAGGTACATCTTTTCCATGTACGGCAATCACTTCAACTTGATTATCCTTTTTCAAACGATGATGATTGCCGCGTTGCCGTACATCCTTCCAGCCGTTTTTGAGTAGCAGTTTTAGTAGATCTTTATCTTTCATATGCTCTCCTTTTATAGTAACACGTGTACACGTATAAAACAATTGATATGAGTTATGTCTTTTCATTTCTAGTCTAACCGTATATAAAGGAAAACAGGGGTGACCATTGGTCACCCCTGACTCTATTAGTCACTTGACAAAATAGATATATGATTTATATGCATTAATTCTATTTATATAAATCATATTAGTATATAATTAAGGTATATAAATCGGGTTGTATATTGATGAAAGGAGAGAATTCATCATGAAACCATTGGGTAAACGGATTGCAATGGCTGTGTTGTGTGCGGCTACATTGACATCCCCCTTATTGTTGAGCGGTTGTAGTATGTCGGAGCTATGGCAGGGCACTGAACAGAGTCGCAAGGAAATTGCGCAGCGGTCTGAGCAGGATCAGGTACAGTTATTTAATCAATATGTAAAAGCCGTAAGCCGATTTAATCGCATGGCTGTAATGTTTGATTATGCGAATAGACCAACTCTTAATGAGTTAAAAGCGGGGCAGCATTTAACTGTATTTAATGCGCCGAACTTTAAACAGCTACAAAAAGAATTAGAAGAGGCTAAGCAAGCAGGTGTTCCGTATGATGAAATGAAGGAGCCTTTAGATAAGCTACTTTCAAAATTGAACGAAATTACACCGGTTGCGGAAGAACTTGATGCATACTATAAATCTAAAGGGTATACTACAGATAACTATGCTAAGGAGCAACAATTAGGTCCTAAATATGTTCAGTTATACGAACAATTTATTCCTATTTATGCTGACTTTGATAATTTGATGCATAAGATTAATACGGACCGATTGCAACAACGGTTACAACAATTGCGCGATGCAGGTAAGAAAAATGCAGCCGCTGCACAAGAGGTTTCTTTGCGACTTACTGCAGTCCTAGAAAAGCTAGATAGTGAAAAAGAACCAGATGTAAATGCGATCAATCAAGAGCTACAAGCTATTGGTGATTTAGCGAATGGTATTTCTAGCCCTAAGTATGACCCTGTTAAGACCTCTGTAAACTCTACGATTGGTGCCATTCGTACCTATATGGGATCCAAACAAGATAACGATTATAAACATATGGTTGAGGCCTATAACCGTTACATTTCCAATATGAATACCACCAATATGAATGAATTGGATCAATAGAGTTAATACGGTTTAAGACGGATACGTTATATATGAGTTAATATAAGTATGAGCATCATATAAGCGTAACTTAGTGTAAGTATTATATATAAAAAGCTGTATCGAATGAGGATATCATTTGATACAGCTTTTATGTATTTATAGGCTAGATATAGTTGCTAAAATCTCTTGTGAGATTGCATGCAGATAGCAAACGCTCTCTTGTACTTAACTACATTTTTCTAATGGTTGTAATTTGATTTGATAATGAGAACAACACTAAGGCTATCCAGATACAACCAAAGGCAATCATCTGTGGTGTGCCAAAGCTTTCACCAAAGTAGAAAATAGCTAGCAACAAGGCAATGGTAGGGGAGACATATTGCAGGAAGCCTAGTAGGTTGAGCGGCAATAGTTGAGCGCCATAGGAGAATAGCACCAATGGAACCGATGTTGTTAGACCGCAGGCTATGAGTAGCATGGACGTATACAAGTCTGTGCTGAAATAGGACCATACTGTATTATCGATCATGGTCGTATAGAGTAAGGCTAGCGGTGTTAATAGCCAAGCCTCAAAGGCGATGCTCGTAAAGGGAGAGATGAGTAGTTTCTTTTTGACGACCCCATAGAGGCCAAAGGAAACGGCGAGGATCATCGACACTAACGGCAAGGATCCCACTTGATAGGTGAGCAAGGCGATGCCGATGGTAGCGATGAGAACACTTAGCTTTTTTGGTACAGATAGAACCTCTTTAAATAGGATGACACCTAACACCACATTGAAGAG
>OGEU01002376.1_pt1 | contig 13532 bp, 10 predicted proteins | sample 1570651 | NCBI WGS metagenome assembly OGEU01 (sample SAMEA2582129, study PRJEB24529) | metagenome | biome: Human gut stool | place: China | collected 2011 | reverse complement strand
GCTCTGCATTGATCTCCGGTACTACCATCGGTACATCCGGTGTCCAACGGTGTGCGCTGTTGTTGGATACAACAGGAGTCTCTGTCTTTGCGTATTCTTCTTCGATCTTTTTGATCTCGTCCTTTGTCATGTCCACGGCACTAAATACAAAGTCTACGCCGGCAGCAACTTCTTTTACATTGCTCACATCCTGTACAACAATCTTCTTTACCTTTTCCGGCATAGGAGTTGTCATTTTCCAGCGTCCGCCAATTGCTTCTTCATAAGTCTTGCCTGCACTACGTGGGCTTGCAGCAATTGCAACTACTTCAAACCAAGGATGATTCTCTAATAATGAAATAAATCTCTGTCCTACCATTCCGGTACCACCAAGGATACCAACTTTTAACTTCTTGTCCATATTTCCTCCATAGTCGTTTTCTTACCGTTTATTCCGGCTTTATTTCTGCTGTGATTCTTTCGAACCAGCATATTAATAACTAATTTTACACCATTCCAGAAAAGAAGTCAAAATTTTCTTTTCGTTTTCTGACGCTTTCGCTTTCTATTCCATTTCTGTTGACAATCTGACTTTCTTTTTCCTTGCTGAATACAGTGAATTATGATAAAGTAAATATGTTTAGGCTTTATTTTACGATAAACAGAGACAAACCATGAAAATTTGTAATCTTATGAACAGGAAAGGATGACATATATGAAATCAACTCCAGTAAAAGGAACGAAAGACTATTTACCACAGGAAGCAGCCATTCGCGATTATTTACAAAATGCGATCTTAGAAACCTATCAGGATGCCGGTTTTTCCCGCATTACAACCCCGATCATCGAAGATGCCGTCAACTTAGATAAAAGCGAGGGTGGCGAAAACTTAAATCTGATCTTTAAGATATTAAAGCGTGGACAAAAGCTTTCATCGGCTCTTGCATCAGGAAATGCCGATGAAAAATCATTATCCGATATGGGACTGCGCTACGATCTGACGCTTCCGCTTTCCCGCTACTTTGCAAATAACAGAAACGATCTGCTGACTCCGTTTAAAGTCATCCAGATGGATCGTGTATATCGTGCAGAGCGTCCGCAAAAAGGCCGTCTTCGTGAATTTATGCAATGTGATATCGATATTATCGGTAATCCATCTTCTGACGCTGAAGTTGATCTGATCCTTACTACAACAAAAGCACTTAAAAAGATTGGTATTTCTGATTTCACGGTTAAGATCAATGACCGTCGTATCTTAAAAAGTATCTTTGCCTATGCAGGATTTGAGGAAAGCGATAATGAGAAATTAGCGATCATCTTTGATAAACTTGATAAGATCGGTATTGCCGGTGTCAAAGCAGAACTGACAGAGGCAGAATTTTCACAGAATGCGATAGATAAATTTATCTCTCTTTTTGAAAGCGGCTCTCTTGATCTGGATTCCGTTGCCAAGGTTTGTGATGCACAATATGTAACAAGTCTGAAATATATCATGGATACAGTAAAGAAAGTTTCGAATGACACGATCGCAATTACTTTTACACCTTCTTTGGTACGTGGTCAGGGATATTACACCGGTACGATCTTTGAAGTCGAAGCCAAAGGATACAGTGGTGCTGTTGCCGGTGGCGGACGTTATGACAATCTGATCGGTAAGTTCTTAAATGAAGATATTCCTGCTGTCGGATTTTCGATCGGTTTTGAACGAATTTTTGGTATCTTAATAGAACAGGGATATACGATTCCGGGACAGAAAAAGCGCATTGCGGTCTTCTATGATCCTGATACTTTTGCCGATGCCCTGGTTTACGCAGAATCTCTCCGTAACGAATATATGGTTTCTGTATTTACCCGTCCAAAGAAACTCGGAAAGTTCTTAAATAAATTAGAAGCACAAAACTTTGCCGGTTTTGCTGTATATGGACAGGACGATGGTATAAAACTATTTGATGCAAACTAAGAAAAAAAATGAAAAGAAAAAACATCCTGCATTTTGATATGTACTATTATCACCGGATATCACAGATTCCGGGTACCTATCTTTTAGCAGGATGTTTTTTATCAGATACGATTAGTATCGTTTCATGGTTATTCTGGAATATTTCTCTAGTATGCAAGATTTTTTACTGATCTGACGCAACAATGTTACCGTCTTTTTTACTCTACATAAAAGACCGTTCCGGTATTTGCCGGTAATGTTACTTTTAGTGTCTGCCGGTCTGTCACTTCATAAAGAACAGCCTCCTGATCTAAAAGTTCTTTTGCTGTTGCATTCTGACAGCATAACGGAATCTCAAACGAAGCTTGGGCATCATCACAATTCAATGCACTGATGCACTCTTTTCCATCCAGAATCCGTCCAAAAGCAAATTGTCTGTTTGTCAGAATCAACTCCTGATAGGTTCCATTCGTCAATTCTGCATACTCTTTTTTAAGCTGTCCTAACTTCCGGCAAAGCTTTGTAATCTCATTGTTCTCATAGGCATCTGCATAATCAGCCAACGACAATGCAGGACGCAGATTCCAGTCTGAACCTTGCTCTTTTTGCCCTTCGATTCCAAATTCCGAGCCATAATAGACAGAAGGAATACCATAGACTGTATATAAGAGAATTGTAACCAACGGCAGATGTGCTTTATTTTGTAATTTACTTGCAATCCTTGCTACATCATGATTGTCAACAAACGTATATAGTCTTCGTCCACGGCAGATATCGTTAAGACGCTTGATCGAATGTGCGATTTCAAAATAATTATGGTCATTATGACCGGAATACAAACCCTTGTGCAATTCATAATTTGTCACCGAATGTAACATCTCATCGTTTACCCAACGGCTGTAATCACCATGGATCACTTCACCCATCAGCCAGAAATCTTCTTTGACGTCGTTAGCAACCTGCCGCATAGCTTTCATAAAGCCGAAATCCAATACATCTGCTGCATCCAGACGAATACCGTCAATATCAAACTCCGATACCCAGAAGCGGATCACATCAAAAAGATATTCCTGTACCTGTGGATTTTGCTGGTTTAATTTAACAAGCAAGTTGTATCCGCCCCAGTTCTCATAACAAAATCCGTCATTATATTCATTGTTTCCCGAGAAATTCAGATTACAGAACCAATTGCAATATGCGGATGCTTCTCTTTTTTCTTTAACATCACGAAATGCAAAGAATTCACGTCCCACATGGTTAAAGACACCATCGACAATCACATGAAGTCCTAACTCGTGACAATATTGCACATATTCTTTAAAATCATGATTGCTCCCAAGACGTATATCTACTTTCTTATAATCAGTTGTCTCATATCCATGTCCCACCGATTCAAACAACGGTCCGATATAAATTGCCGTAAAATTCATCTTTGCAATATGCTGTGCCCATTCTTTCAAAATATCAAAATGATATTCTGCTTCTCCTGTATTTTCCTTTTTGCATCCACATAATCCTAATGGATATATATGATAAAAAACTGCTGAATCATACCATGCCATACTTTTTGTTCCCTTTCTTTAAAACTTCTGTTCCATACACAGATAACGTGTCTCAAAGTCACTTGCTGTCGTTGGTTTGGCAAAATAATATCCCTGAATATAATCCGGATTCAGGTCCAAAACACATTCCAGATCATCTGCTGTCTCAACTCCTTCATAACATACTTTCAGATTCAGGCTGTGTGCAAGTTCTGTCATCTGTTTTACAACAAGATAGTCATATTGACTTTTTGTGATATTACGGATAAACGCCTGATCGATCTTAACTAAATCAAACATCATTTCCTTGACATAGCGGAAATTAGAATATCCGGTACCAAAATCATCAATTCCAAGATTTAAGTTTCTCTTGCGGAATGAAAACAATATCTTTTGTGTTATACTGTCTGATTCTAACTCTCCGCTTTCCGTTACTTCGAACAGAACATTGTGATTGCCGATCCCTAATTCCTGCATGATCGTTTCAATATCCATAATCACATCGCTCTTCTTTAGCTGTATTGAAGAAAGATTGATATTCATACGAAAATTTTTATCTTTCTTCTGCCAGCAAAGGCATTGTTCTAATGCAGTCCGGATAACCCAGCGTCCTACCGGAATGATCAACCCACTTTCTTCTAACAATGGTACAAACTCTGCCGGTGATAATCGGCCTACTACATCATCCTGCCAGCGAAGCAATGCCTCTGCCCCAAGGATTTTTTTCTTCCGGGTATTAACGATCGGCTGGTAATATAATTCAAAGCCCTTGTAATTTTCTTCAACGGAACGACGTAACCGTTCCTGAATATCCATTCGTTTAACAAATGCCTGATAGGTATCTTCCTGATACCTCACATATGTATTCTTTCCACGTTGCTTTGCTTCATGCAATGCAAATTCTGCCTGCTCTAATAAAGTATTAACATCCTGCATTCTCGGCTTAAAATAAGTTCCACCAGCGGAAATCGTATGAAAATGCTTATATCCCATGGCTGCAATCGACTCATCGACACGCTGACGGATCTTGTGATATAAAGTACGTGCCTGATCTTCTTTTTGATCATAGTCAGCTACTTCTGCTACGACCATCATTTCATCACCATCCATCCGGTATACTCTGCCGTGTTCATCAACACATTCCCGAATGCATTCTGCTACAGAATTTAATACACTGTCTCCAAAATTTCTGCCAAACTTATCATTGACTGTCTTAAAATTATCAATACCGATCCGTAACAAAAATCCATTCTTATCCCCTGTTAAAACTCTCTTTGTAAGATCCGATTTCAATCGTATCTCACGATATAATCCTGTTGTGTTGTCGATCATATTCCGTCTTCCGAGCTCTGTGATCCTTCCTACCATGTACTTAGCATGATCGTTCTGATCATAGACAACCTGTCCTCTACAACTTATCCAGATTGAATGTCCGTTTCTGCCAAGCCACCGGTATTCCAAATTATGCTCTCTGACTGTACCATCTATGATCCCTTGCAAGTTATCTCTTAACAGCTTTCTGTCTTCCGGATGGCAGACATTCATTAAGATCTCTGTTGCATGATCAAACTCTGGCTCCTCGAGCATAAATGTCTCTGTTGCACTTGCTGATATCGCATATTCATCTGCCGGAAAATCATATATAAACAAATAATCTTCTGTGCATTTTGATAAAAGTGAAAAAACATGTTGTATATTCTCATAATCAAAAGTCTCTACTTTACGCATTTGCTTTCCTCCCCAATAGACTATTACATACTTTTCTGTCTGCTTCTGGCTGCTCTGCTGTTATGATGCCTGCATTTGCATTGATACATCTTCTCATCTGTTTCTTTCATCATAGTATCAATTTCCTCTGCATTCTGAATCTTTCTGCCAATCACCCCACAACTGGCACTTAATTCATAGACCGCTTTTTTCTTTTGGTTGTCCTGCCTGATCTTATCCTGAAGCCGCTGCTCAAAATGGTCACAAAAATCATGATCTATTTTTTCTGCTTCCATAAGCTGCACAACCATATATTCATCACCGCCGAAACGAGCACAGATTCCGTGCTCATCCGTTACCATTTCCTGCAAAATTTCTGCCAAACGTTTGATTGCAAAATCTCCTTCAGCATGACCATATGTATCATTGATAAACTTTAATCCATCCATATCCACAGATGCCATAAAAAGATATTTATCCTTATCGGCAAGCTGCTTCATCTTCTTTTCAAAACGAAGATAGAAGCCCCTTCTGTTATACAGACCGGTCAAGGCATCCGTGACATAACTCCGATGAAGCTGGGATTGTCTGCGGATTGTTCCTAACACCTGATCTAACCCCAATACAAATTCATAAAATGCCCTGGTATCTTTTCCCTCATAATCATATGTTGTTACCATAAATCCATAGTTTTCCTCCTGACAATGGATTGGAATAAATAATAAAGGCTCCTTTTTTTCTGCCATCCAGCAGATCTTATCTATAAATTCATCTTTCTTTACTTCTTCTAACGGAACATCGTATACATTATCTTTTAATTGTGTAAACAAAACATACGAGTCTTTTTCAAAATGGTTTGTCGGGATATCTGTCTCCTTATAATAAGAAGGATCCAAAAAAAGCATCATATATTTTGCATCAATTGCTTTACGATAGTCTTTTAATTTATTTCCCATTTCTACAGCAGAATATCCATCTGTCAGCGTTGTCATCATAAAGAACGTATCGGTTGACTGCTGACGCATCTCAGCCGCATATCCGTAAAGCTGCATGATCCGTTCATTCGGATTGCAACTCTTGATCGGTTTGCAGCCACAGGATTCCGTAAACCGGGTATGAAACGGAATATACAAATCTTTGGGTTCTTCTGTCGGATTTTCAATACAACGATCAATAATGTCTAACATACTCTTTCCGATCTGGCGGACATCATCTGTTGCTGTCGTCAATCTCGGAGTACAATATTGCTCTAACTCTAATCCGTCAAAGCCGGTCACAATAACATCTTTTGGAATACAAATACCATGATTCGTTAAAACATTCATTACTGTCAATGCCATAATATCATTTGCGCAGATTACTGCTTCCGGCATACTTTGTTCTCCACGCTGCCATTTTGCAACCCATTCTTCACAGGCGTGTCTTGCCGGCATCTCCCAAAACTGTCCATAAGCCAGTCGTTCCGGCTCAAAGACCAGATCATTCTGTTCTAAGACTTTTTTAAAAATGCCGATTCTCGCATCCGAAAACTCATTATGTTCAAAACCTGCCATGAAATTAATCTTTTTACAGCCATGATCTTCGATCACATGACGAACTACTTTTTCAAAGGATTCTTCATATGCAAATAATACATTATGGCAGCCTTTCATCCTTCTGTCTATCGTAATAACAGGCACACCGGCATCTTTTGCTTTTTGTACCAGCTGTTCTGATATCTCATCATTTGCAATCGACTCAGAAAAAACGATCAAAACCCCAAGCTTATGAAAAGGAATCATATCAAATACTCTGACTTCCCCTTCACCAAACTTAGTCACCTCATATAAGCGCTGGAATGTATTAAAGATCATAACGGTATAATCTCTTTTTCCTGCTTCTTTGCAAATCGCACGCACATGCTTTTCCCAACTGTCACTTTGCATGGATGCGACACAAATTCCAATTACTTTTTTATCTTTTCGCACAGTTTCCTCCTCCGTGTTTATAGTGCTTTTTCCCTTACTATTTATTGTACCACAAAATCCATTGGCAAGAAAGCTTGTTTTCCCCCGTCAACGCCTTCTTATCAGCTATCCAGAACCTGTAAAAATTCAGGATTATTCTTCCCGCAGCATCTTCTTTTGGTATTCTTTTCGTAACCCGGCTGTTCCAACCAGAAACAATACAATTCCGACAGCAAAAAGTACGATTGTGATCCATGGGGCAGCAGCTCCTTTTACCGCACTGATCGCCGAAATCGCATACGATGTTCCATTAAAAAGAATGTGTGCTGTAATATTAGCAAGGATCGTACCTGTAACATAACGAATCATTCCCAGAAGAATTCCTAAAAGAAATGCATATAATCCCTGTATCAGATTCATATGATATACCCCAAAAAGGAATGCCTGTAATGTGTTAGCGATCCAGAACGGAAACGCCAAATGAAAACGGTCTAAAATTGCTCCGCGAAAAATAAATTCTTCGGAAATCGGTCCCACTAACAATACATAAAACATGGTAATTCCAATACTGTCAGCCGACAAATGATCCATTACCTGGTTATACTGTACAAATATCTTTGGGAAAAGTGCACCGGCTATAGAAAGTAATGCCGTCAACACAATGCAGCCGCCTACTGCTGTGCTAAAAAGAATACCACAATTTTTTAACGCAAAGGCTTTCTTATACGAAAAAGGATGCACTCTCCAGCTCGACTTCTTATAAAGAATTCCACACCAGATCAGGCAAAGAAGTGCACTAACAAAAGAAACCCAGATCAAAAAAGGTCCTTTCTTCGTATTTGCCTGTGCAATCTGCTGCAATATCTCGACATTTTTCTTGTCAAATACCGTAACATGAATCGTCATAACGATCATACAGACCATATAGGCAAGCATTTGCATCAACAATGCACCTAAAAAGATCAATAAAGCCCTGATACATACCCGATTCCTGACTATCTTCCAATTCTCATCCTTATTTGATATCATATTTTTCATCTACGCCTCTTTTCTTTTTTTATTTGCCCTCTATCTTCTCAAAACGAATCCTTTCGGCTGGATTTTTAATATAATGCAGGAAAGCCCGAATAGAACAAACCTATCCGGACTTTCCTTTTATCTTGCCTTTTGCTATTATCTTTTTCTCTGTAAGAACTCAGGAATCTTAATACCGGAATCATCTGCTGACTGTCGGCTTAAATTTCCTGTTGGTGCCGGTGTGACCGGTCTTGCTGTCTGTATTGGAGTCACGCGCTTTGGATCTATCTTACGTGGTGTCGGAATCTGACCTTCTCTTGTCGGGAAGTTCGTTTTAGGAGCTGCGGGCTTTTCCTGTTTCATGGAAGTAAATGCTCCCATTCCATCATTCTCTAATCCGGTTGCAATAACAGTAATCTGTACTGTATCCCCTGCGTCCTCTCCACCATCTACTACACCAAAGATGATGTTCGTATCTTCTCCCGTTAATTCCTGTATGTAAGATACTGCTTCATTTGCTTCCTGTAAAGCAACAGCACCTGAAATGTTAATAATAACATGAGAAGCACCTTCAATCGTTGTGTCTAACAACGGACTTGAAATTGCCTGCTTTACTGCATCCACGCATTTTTCATCACCACTGCCTGTACCAATGCCAATATGGGCAATTCCTTTGTCTTTCATAACGGTCTGTACATCAGCGAAATCCAGATTGATCATACCCGGTACATTGATCAAATCTGTGATACCCTGTACACCCTGCTGTAAAACTTCATCTGCTTTTAAAAGAGCATCAGGAATAGAAGTGCGGCGGTCTACAATATCTAACAAACGGTCGTTTGGAATAACGATCAGCGTATCTACGTTTTCTTTTAAACGTTCAATACCGGATAACGCGTTGTTCATACGGCTTCTTGCTTCAAAAGTAAACGGTTTCGTAACAACACCGACAGTAAGAATACCAAGATTTTTAGCAATCTCTGCTACAACCGGAGCTGCACCTGTTCCCGTTCCGCCACCCATGCCACAGGTAACAAAGAGCATATCCGCTCCTTTGATCATATTGGTGATCTCTTCTTTGTTCTCTTCTGCTGCTGCTTTTCCAACTTCCGGATTTGCACCTGCTCCAAGTCCCTTTGTCAACTTCTCACCAATCTGTAATGTATTGTTTGCTTTACAATTTGATAAATGCTGTCTGTCTGTATTAATGGCAATAAACTCAACACCAACGATTCCTTCATCTATCATTCTATTGACGGCATTGTTTCCGCCGCCACCGACTCCGACCACAATGATCTTTGCTGCAAATTCTGAATTTTCTGACTTAATCTCTAACAAAGCTGCTCCTCCTTTATCCTTTTTACACTTTAGGGGTATAATAGGAATATATCTTTCTCATTCTAATAAAACAGGCAATTTTTTCCTGCTCTAAGACAATTTTCGCCATTAAAATAAAAAATCTATTTTCATTTTTAATTGCACTAATATATATAATACCTATTTAGACTTCAATAATCAAGAGAATATCTGTTTTTTTTTCGTTTTTTTGAACTATTTCTCCGATTTTTTTGTAACCTTCTTTTTTTCACTTTTTAAAACAATCTTATCACCTGCCTGAAAGTTCTGCATATCAATCGTTCCTTTCAGTTTTTCTTTCTTTGCTGTCTTTAAAACATCCGATAACGCAGACATCTCATCATCATACATTGTCTTTCTCGCAAGAGTAACTTTAATATCACCCGATAACAGCAAAATATCTTTATCTTCTATCTGCAGCTTGTCTACCGATATCTTATAATGTGAGATCAGCTGTGACAGATTCATGATTGTCTGAAATAATGTATCATCCTTGACATTGAATGCTTTTCCTACTGTAAATGTACCAAACCTGATACCATTTACAACCAAAACATCTTCTTTTTTCTCTTTCATACTTTGCAAGACAATTCCGTCTTTATCAAAGTAAATATATTGTCCCATATATTCAATGCATCCACTGATCTTTTTATCGTAAACATGTAATGTGATCGTATTTAATGAATCATACGAAACATCAATCTCCTCAACAAAAGGAAGCGTATTGATTCCATACATCTTCTGATAGATCCAGAAAAAAAACTCATTATCCGCATATTTTCTCGAAAATACCGATTGTTTGATCTCATCAGCTGAATACATCCGGGTTCCTTCTACATGTACGGTCGTTATCTTCATTCCAAAGAATACGAAAAGAACGAGCAATATGACCAATGTAAGCAGGATCAAAACTTTATGATACCATCTCATGACAGCCAGCCACCTCTTTTTCTATTTTTGTTTGATCTGACGGGACACACTTAATACCAAACCGATCTCCGCCATTATGATCGTAGCGGATGTACCGCCAAAACTGATCAGTGGCATTGGAATACCGGTTGATGGAATCGTATTGGTTACAACCGCTATGTTGATCAGCACCTGAACTGCAAGCTGTACTAAAACACCGACACAAAGCATGGTTCCAAACATATCCGGTGCATGACAGGCAATCATGACAATGCGCCATAATAATGCTGCAAATACCACGATCACAAGAAAAGCACCTACAATTCCAAGCTCTTCACAGATCACCGAAAAAATCATATCATTATATGCTTCCGGGATAAATCCGAGTTTTTGCATACTGCGTCCTAAGCCTTTTCCAAAAAGTCCTCCCGATGCAATGGCATATAGCCCCTGACGAATCTGAAATGCCGGTCCGTAGTTTTCTACATCAAGCCACATACGGATACGTTCCATACGGAATGGATCTGCAAACAGGATCACAAGAACACCTGCCGCTGCCAATGCAACAAAAACAGCCAAAAAATAAGCTTTCTTATTACTTGCGACAAGACACATACAAAAGAAGATCATGCCGACAATAATCGCAGAACTCATATTCTCTTTCAAGATAATTATGATCAGCGGTCCTATATAGACCAACAGGCGTAATGCGCCGATTCCCCATTTATTGTCCAGTGCCCTGCGATTTTTGTAGATTGCATATGCCAAAAATAAAATTGTAGCAATCTTTGAGATCTCTGACGGCTGAAACTGGATCACTTTAAGATCAAGCCAGCGTTTCGCACCATTTCTTTCCACACCGACAAACAAAACCATAATCTGTAAAATATACGCAAAGATCAACGATATCTGTGATAAGGACGAATGTAAAAATCCAATCTTATGCATTAACACCTGATAATCCAGGCGGGATACCAGAATCATAACTAAAAAACCCAGGAAGAGTCCCTTTACCTGGGATTTAACATAAAACAGCGGATCACCTCTTAATGAAGCTGTATAATATCCGGCACTATAGATCATCAATACACCAAACAGTGCAATTCCGATCGTCAGAAAAAGCAACGCAAAATCATATTGTGTCACATAACGCATAGAACGTCTTCTTTTCCTTTCCGATGCATATGAACCGTATGATGCCGATCCTGTTCTCGTATTCGGACGACGCGTATCCGGCTGCCTCCTATAGCTGCCTCCTTGTGAATATTCCATAAATACCTCCCTTTATTCTTCAGGAAAGTTACTGTAATGCTCTTACATATTCCTTGAAAAGTTTTCCACGCTCTTCATAGCTATTAAACATATCCCAGCTTGCACAGGCAGGGGACAATAATACCGCATCTCCGCTCTTTGCTTCGCGGCTGCTGACTTCTACGGCTTCCTGCAAGCTTTGCGTCATAATAATATTCGTAAATCCGGCTTTTTTTGCTGTAGCAGCAATTGCGTCTTTGGTCTCTCCAAGGAGAACTAAACATTTTACTTTATCCCCAAAAGAAGCAATCCATTCTTCATACGTATTTTTCTTATCATAGCCGCCACCGATCACAATCGTTGGACGAACCATGGCTTCTACTGCTTTGATCGCAGCATCCGGATTCGTTCCTTTAGAGTCATTATAATAACGGACACCATTGACTTCTTTGACAAATTCAATTCTGTGCTCTACCGCCTGAAAATCACGGATTGCCTGACGGATACAGTCTATCGGAACACCCGCATGCATTGTGATCGCAATCGCAGCCATTACGTTTTCGTAATTATGTTTTCCAAGCAGATTCATATCGTGGATCGTGCAAACCGGAATCTTTTCGGTATCACAATAATAGATTTGCTCGCCTTCAAGCCATATACCACGTTCTAATATATGCTCACTGCTAAACCAAAATACATCTGCACTCATGTCTTTTGCAAGTTTTTGCAAATAGGCATCTTCATAATTCAGGACACAGATCTCGTCTTTTGTCTGGTTCTTTGCAATACGTGCTTTCGTTTCCGCATAACATTCCATCGTATGATGACGATTTAAATGATCCGGTGTGATATTTAAGATTGCACTGACCTGTGGATGAAATTTATGGATTGTTTCTAACTGGAAACTGCTGACTTCTGCTACCGTAACAGAATCCTCTGTCATATCCAATGCATATTCTGTATAAGGAAGTCCGATATTTCCCACTACAAAGACACTCTTATAATAAGTCTTCAATATCTCGCCCACCAACGCAGTTGTCGTTGTCTTTCCATTCGTTCCGGTGATTGCAAGCAGTTTTCCTTTACTGCAACGGTATGCTAATTCAATCTCACCCCAGATCTTAATATTATGCTCTTGCATTTCTAATACAAACGGAAGATCGGTTGGAACTCCCGGACTTAATATTGCAATATCGACTTTATCCATGACAGATGACGGAATGGCTCCTAATACAAAATCAAATTCTATCTCTTCAGGAATTTTTCCCCTTACTGCTTCGCAGTCTAATTTGGCGTTGCTGTCAAAAAGTATGATCTTAGCCCCCATTCTGCCAAGAAGCTTAACAGCTGCAATTCCGCTTACTCCTGTACCTACTACCAAAAACGTCTTGTCCTTAAATTCCATTTTTCTCACCAAACTCATGTTTGTCCTTGCGGACTCCTTTCTTTTTCGTTACAAATGTTCCTTTCAAAATGCGTTTCACTTTGAAAGGAGCATAGGCACACATACATTTTATTTTAATGCAACAAGGTATAGAAATCAACTACTACTTCTTTTTTTGCACACTCCTTTTTGCCCCCAGATAAGGCAGTGCATTATCCAGCAATTTAGAGATCACAGGAGCTGCGATCTGACCTCCGTAATAAATGCCTTCCGGTTCATCGATCAACACGATTGCTAAGACGATCGGATTTTTTGCCGGAGCAAAACCAAGTGTCGATGCAATGTATTTATTACTGCTTCTTGGCAGCTTTTCGGATGTTCCGGTTTTGGCACCGACATCGTAACCTGACACAGCCGCTTTTTTTCCTGATCCTTCGGATACCACGGAAGCTAACATTTCCTCCGTGCTTGTGCTGTGTTATTACAGACATATGGCATATAAA
>OGEU01002373.1_pt1 | contig 13539 bp, 7 predicted proteins | sample 1570651 | NCBI WGS metagenome assembly OGEU01 (sample SAMEA2582129, study PRJEB24529) | metagenome | biome: Human gut stool | place: China | collected 2011 | reverse complement strand
TATTAAAAAGATTGAGAAGTTCTTTAATTAAGCATAAGATAACTAAACCAATTTATGATTAATTCAAAGATGATATTCCGGATTCTGGGCTTTCTGCTTCTGATAGAAACAGCTATGCTGTTATGTTGTGGAGCGGTCTCTCTTTTTTATAAAGAGAATGACTTGCAGAGTTTCCTGATTTCATCTGCTGTCACAGCCTGTATTGGCTTTCTGCTGCTTGCCATCGGGAAAGACGCTGTGAAATCCTTGAATCGCCGTGATGGATATGTCATCGTCAGCGCAGCATGGGTTACCTTTTCCTTTTTCGGTATGTTACCTTATTATATAGGAGGATATATTCCCAATGTTGCGGATGCATTTTTTGAAACGATGTCCGGATTTAGCAGTACAGGTGCCACTATTCTGAATAATATAGAGTCGATGCCCCACGGAATACTTTTCTGGCGGGCTATGACGCAATGGATAGGTGGTTTGGGTATTGTATTCTTCACCATTGCCGTTCTGCCGATTTTCGGTGTGGGTGGGATTCAGGTGTTTGCAGCAGAAGCCAGTGGACCTACTCATGATAAAGTGCATCCTCGCATTGGCATCACTGCTAAATGGATTTGGGGTATTTATGCCGGAATGACGGGAACGCTGATTATTTTATTAATAGGTGGTGGCATGAGTATATTCGACAGTGTATGTCATGCTTTTGCTACGACCAGCACTGGTGGGTTCTCTACCAAACAGGCCAGCATTGAATATTACCATTCACCTTACATAGACTATGTAATTTCCATTTTCATGTTCCTTTCAGGTATTAACTTCACGTTGCTGCTGTTGATGTTTAATGGGAAGATTAAGAAGTTCCTACATGATGCGGAACTGAAGTTCTACTTTATTTGTGTTTCATTCTTCACTCTATTCATTGCTATCTGGCTCCATCAGACTTCTTCTATGGGAGTAGAGGAGGCATTCCGAAAATCGCTTTTCCAAGTGGTTTCATTGCAAACTTCTACGGGATTCGTCACAGCTGACTATATGCTCTGGCCTTCTATCCTCTGGGGCTGTCTCATCATTGTGATGATTATCGGAGCTTGTGCCGGCAGTACAACAGGAGGTATCAAGTGTATTCGTATGGTTATCCTGTTTCAAGTAGTGAAAAATGAATTCAAACATATTCTTCACCCTAACGCCATACTCCCGGTGCGGGTAAATAAGCAAGTTATTTCCCCTTCCATTCAGTCTACTGTATTGGCTTTCACCTTTTTGTATGTAGTCATTGTTATCATCAGTGTGCTTGTCATGATGGGCTTAGGAGTCGGTTTTCTGGAATCAATAGGAACCGTAATCTCAAGCATAGGTAATATGGGACCAGGCCTCGGCACATGTGGTCCGGCTTTCTCATGGAGTGCATTGCCTGATGCTGCCAAATGGCTGCTTTCTTTCTTAATGCTCTTGGGACGCTTGGAATTGTTTACAGTATTATTGCTTTTCACTTCCGATTTCTGGAAAAAGAATTAAGAATTCAATAAAGGTAGTCTGTTTAATGCAAAAGCTACAATAAGGAGTACATTATCAAGCTATTACAAAGAGTACTTATCTATTCATATATTCTCAACGATACTCACTGTTATGAGAAAAAATACTCATCGCAATGAGAAAAAGTTCTCATTACAGTGAGAATTCTTTCTCATTACGGTGAGTATTCTATCGTATTTCTACGCTGTTATCACATCAGACCTTTCTAAGTAAAATCTTTCTTACAACAGGCTTATTTATTTCATAAATCTTATTGATAAGAACATCCATCTCCTGTTGGCGAGCATCACGGACAGCTTCAAACATCATCTTTGAATACATATCACGACGTCCCTTCAACCAAACGTTTTTATCCAAGTTTTCATCCATCACCTCGATCGCTTTTCTGTCGTCAGCATACAACAATCCCTTTTGCTGGAAAAAGCCGAATTCACACCACGCATATTCTCTGAATGTTCTTTCAATTTCCCAACGATATTCATTCAGGTGCATCACCGTCAATGCTTGTTGGTATTGGGGAGTTTTGGATTCAGCAGCAAGATTAATGCCCTTTGCCAGTTCATCTCCACTCCAGGTCCCAATTTCTTCATCGTCTATCAACAACTTATAATTGCCTTTCAGTCCTGTTACTTTCAACGTTTCACGGTTCATCTCTTCCATAAAAGGAACAACTTTCAGCACTTCTGCCTGGCTCTTTTTCTGTCCCCAACCACGAGCAATAGTATCTAAAGGATAAGGAAGAGCTTCTGCCAAATAGTCAAAACTCAAATCTTTTCCGTTCTTCTTTATATTTGAAACGGTACAATTTTCCGACTTAACGGCTTGTTTTTTATTAGCATTAATCTCCATATCCGCTACTTCTTTACCTACAAATCCCTGGGCTTTCAGGAAAAGATAGGCCATTACCATGTGTCCGTCGTTATCGGGATGAATACGGTCACTGCCACAAAGGGTAAAGGTAGGATCTTTCTGCTGATATTGCTGATTAATAGCTGTCATAGGAGCATTTAAATCGGTAAATTCCCAATTATTCTTAGCTGCCGATTCTTTCTGATATTCAACAAGCCGTTTGATGGTTTCATTTTTTGTCTTGAACGGTGTATTCTCTTTGAGTTGTACGGTTTCATCATACGGAGAAGTCCCGACCATCACGATACGGGTATCAGGAAGATCTTTAAAACGTTTCTCCATCTGCTGGTAATTCTTTATACTTTCCTGATATTTCTGCTCACCGAATTCTTTGGGCTTATCACCGTTGTATTCAAAATATCCGGAATCATTCATACCAAAAGTAACCATCAACACGGAAGGTTTCATCACAAAAATATCTCCATCCAGGCGTTTGTTCATATCATAGGCCGTATCTCCACCAATACCACCGTTGAAAACACGGATAGGCATATCCGGAAAACGAGTCATATAATATAACCAGATGTATGAATGGTAATGCCCACCATCCGTTATACTATTTCCCAAGAACACTGCTCTCTCACCCTCCTTAAAAGGTTTCACAGTTTGTGCAAACGCAGCAGTACATGTCATACAAGCCGCTGCAATCAATACAAAAAGTTTTTTCATGTCTTAATTTCTATTTTATAAATACTATAAGTTTATATACATTAATTCTATCACTCTTCATGCGTTTCGTCTATTTCAGGTTTATCATTCTGAAATAGGCAAATTCCGCCGGAACCTCTTTCGCTCCACAGTGAAGCAACCCCGGACGTTGCACCCTGTCCCAACGAATCAGGGATTCTCCTTTTAAGGGAGTGTCCAGTATGGGGTTCCAGATCTTTCCATCTTTACTTTTATAGAAGTTGAAAATACAGCCTTGTTCGACTTCTATCTTCAAATAGATGTCTTTATCAACAGCACCGGATTCATAAAGGATGGATTCGGAATTTTCTTTTATAAATTTCAACTGCAACTGTTTTCCTTTGACTCCCCAGGTTATCAGATTCTTATCGTCACCGTATAAAGTTAATCCCTGCAAACTCTCATTAGCGTGAATCACTTTTGTCTCGCAACTGTAATGAGAAGACTGCGGACGCAAGCATAATGCCGTCCCTCGCTGATTGTCTTTTTTCGGAGTTCCGGATAGGGATAGCTTTCCTTTTTTCAGTACTATGTTGATATCCGAATAAGGATAGTTCCAAGTCCAGTCTACTTTCAGTTTGTTTTCTGTAAAGTGATCTTCAAAATCGGTAAGAGGCTGCTGGATGGTAGTTTTAAAAGGCATGGGTTGTTTGGCAATAGCCAGTTTCCCCGTTGTAAAGCGCACCCAATGGTCTGCTGTCATCTCCATTTCCTGCAGAACAGGTTGGCGTCCGGCATAAAATCCTTCTCCTTTCAAATAAGCATGACACATATAAAACATTTTTCCGTCGGGAGTCTTTACGACTGTGCCATGACCACATGAGAGATAATCCCCCTCACCACCATGCAAAACGGGATTTCCTGTATATTTTTCATAAGGTCCGCCGAAATTTTTAGAGAGTGCTCCATATACATCATAGTTACTGGAAGGTCCACAGCAACCATTGGCTGAATGTATAATATAATAGTAGTCCCCTTGTTTGAAGTGGTACTGGCCTTCCATGCCTATCTCTTCGTCATCCACCAATAAAGAGAATGGTTCACCTTTCAGGTGCAATCCGTCAGCAGAAAGTTTACAGCCTAATAGTTCTATCGGGCGTTTGTCCAGTCCATACGCTTTCCAACTGATATATAGCTGTCCGTTGTCATCATAGATAAATGCGTCAATAGCTTCTGTGCCATAGGTGATGATCGGACCATGATCGGTAAATTCGTGTAAAGGAGAATCCGATGTAGCTACTCCGATATAGGAAATTCCGGTACTCTTTTGACGTGCGGTGTAGTAACAATAGACTTTGCTATTGTGATAAAACAGTTCTGGCGCCCAAAACGAATTTGAAGTCCAGGAAGGCTGTTTAGAGAAGATATGTCCTGCCTGTTTCCAATTGACCATATCTTTGGAGGTAAATACCGGATAGAAAGGAGCCCACTCGGAAGAGGTACCTGTGGCATAATACGTATCATCTATCCGGATGATGGAAGGATCGGGCATGTCGCCCCGAATGACCGGATTCATAAAATAATGTTGTTCTTGCGCCACAAGTTGCAGCGCAAGACAAACACTAAACAGAAAGATTGTTATCTTCTTCATGAACGTTTTCTTTATTTTTTGAGAGGATCATATACGGCAACTGCCACGCGTGAATCGGCACAGCCATAATATAAGAACCATTTCTGATTGTAGAATACAAGTCCTTCTATAAATACGGTTCCGGCTGGATATTGTCCGCTCTTTTCAAAGTCTGATTCGGGAATATAGAAAGGTTTATCCAAGCGATCGATTAGTTTAGTAGGATTTTTGGCATCAAATAAGGCTTGTCCGGCGCAATAAGAGTTGGCTGTATACAGTGTGTCTCCTTCTGCGCCCGATTTATTTTTGCCGTTATAAAATAAAAGGATTCCTTTGTCAGTCAGGATGGCAGGAGGACCACATTCGGTCAGGTCACTGTCGAACTTACCTGCGCGGGGAGTCATCACTTTCAGGAATTCTCCATTTTCATCCAACATCGGTTCCCAGTTGACAAGGTCTGTGGAAGTGGCTACATTCACAAACTTTTCTCCCCAGTACATCCAGTATTTGCCGTCAATTAATTTGGTTACGATAGAGGCAGATTTGGAAAATTCATCCATGAATCTTCCGTTATATGCTTTTGCGAAAGCCGGTCCATGTTTTTCCCACGTTTGAAGATCACGCGAGGTGGCCACTGCCAAACGTGCCTGTTTGCGGTTCCATTGTGTGTAATGCATTACGTAAAGTCCGTCTTCTGTTACGGCAACACGTGGGTCTTCGCAACCGCCGGGATTTTCCAACTCTTTCTGACTGTCGTCTGCCGGATAAAATACAGGTACGGACATTCGTTTGAAGTGTAGTCCGTCGTCAGAAGAGGCATATCCCAAACGGGAGGTACGTGATCCGATACCGGTTGCCGAGTTATCTTCAGCCCGGTAGAGGACTACTACTTTTCCATTATAAACAGTAGCAGCGGGATTAAACGTATCACTCGCTTCCCATGCTACTGAATCCTGTCTCATCGGACAATAGAAAAAGGTTGTAGTGTCAGGAGAAATAATCGGATTAATACCTTCCGGACGCTGGAAATCTGCCCATGCCCAATCCGGGAATTCAGATGTCTGCTTCTTCCCGCCACAGGAAGTGACTAATGCGGCAGCCATCAGTAGATAAGCTATGTTTTGTAGTTTTCTTTTCATTTTCACGTTTGATGTTATAAATAAGTGCTCTTACAAAATTATCTTATATCATAAATTTATATACCTCGTTGATTTGCTTTAAGGAAAAGAGGGAGGCGTCACTTTAGTTCCCCATTTCACGTCAGGCTTGGACGAGGTAGTGTATTCTATTGTAGCCCCATTATTCAGTTGATCCCAATCGATCCATGTACTGTCATACGGTTTACCATTTAGCTTCATGGACTTGATATAAATATTCTTTTCCGAACCGCCTTTTATCACCATATCCCCTTTCTTCAAATGAATTTTCACGGATGAGAATATCGGAGTGTTCACCGTAAAGCCTCCCACTCCCGGTATTTCGGGATAAAGTCCAATACAAGCGAATACATACCAAGCCCCCATCGTTCCTAAATCATCATTACCTGGCAGACCATCAATTTTACTTGAATACTGTTCATTCAATACACGGTTAATAATCTCCTGTGCTTTATAGGGAGTTCCGACCCAGTTGTATATCCAAGGAATGTGAAAGCTCGGTTCATTGCCAGAAGCGAACCAGGCATCATTATAGCCGGCATCCAGACGAGTAAAGAATTCATCCAGGCGTTTTTCTGCCGCTGCTTTGCCTCCGATGATTTCTATCAGCCCGGCAATATCGTATGGCACCATCCAGAAATAATTCTTATAGGTCGATTCACGGAAATCTTCAGTCAGTGGTTTCCACGAACCATCCGGATTACGTGATTGCAACCATCCGGTTTCCGGGTTATACAGATTCTTCCATGAACGTGCGAAATGGAAATAACGCCAGCTTGCAAACTCATCTCCTACGGCATGTAAGGCAAATTGTGCGATTGCAAAATCAGCGGAAGTATATTCTAGTTGTATAGAAGCGTTGTAATATCCTTTATCCAAATACTGTTTCAGTCCCGGACGAGCCTCAACCTCCTGTGACATTGCTCCCAGTTCTTCCGCTCCTTTTCTCATGGTTTTGAAAATCGGTTTCGGGTCATAATTGCGGGCACCAAAAGCGTAAGCATTGGATATCAGGATAGGAGTCGGATCTCCTTGCATCACGCCGGTCTCTATATTAGCCATCACCCAACGCGGAAAAGCACCACCAGCCCCTTCGGCAAACAATTGGTGAGAAATAACAATATCAGAGGCTACTTCAGGATCAAGGATTGATAATAGTTGAATCTGTGTACGATAGGTATCCCAGTTGCTAAAAGAAGTATAGTGCTTGGAACGGGACTTATGTACCCTGAAATCCGCCCCCATGTATTCTCCGTTCACATCGCTGCATACATTCGGGTGAATGAATGAACGATACAGATGGGTATAAAATTGAGTGGTACGATCCGGATTGCTTCCTTCTACTTCAATCTTACCCAAATAATGATTCCATTTGGATTCTGCCTGATTCTGAATCTGCAGGAAATCCCATCCGGAATTCTCCGTTTTCAGATTCTCGCGTGCATTCTCTACCGAAACATAAGAAACTCCAATCTTATATTGGATATTTTTCTTCTTATTTACATCAAAAGTAAAATAGACTCCAGAGTATTCTCCTTCAGCAAAAGTCGTGTTCGGCTTCAGTTCATTTCTTTTCCATGTTCCCGATTCCAACGCATCCGTATCAAACTCTGCTACAAAATAGACTTTATACGGTGTACGGAGTCCACAGAAATTACCGCCTTCTGCATATCCTTCACACTTATTCGGTGCAGTAATAACGATGGCGGCCTGCTCTATCGGAGTTGCGGAAATGCCTCCACCGATAATTACCGTACCATATTGCTGATCGGCCGGATATTCATAACTCGCCATACCAGTTCTTTCGGTCACAGTCAGTTTAGCTTTGATGTCTTCCTGCACCATTGCCTCATAATAACCTGCATGTCCTTTTTCTTCAGAGATATTGATACGATAGTTGAGAATATTGTCCGGAGACATCTTCAGTTTGCCTTTTACCGGAAAAGTAGGGAAGTTGCCCATGTGTTCGCAACCGCCGCCACTCAATTGGTTGATGACGAATCCGGAACGTTTAGAAAAGTAAGAGGGGGTAAACTGCACCATTCCATAAGGGTAGGTGGCTCCGGGATAAAGATATCCCGAAGTCAGACCCACACCTTTCGTTCCTATCAGGGTATTTACCTGACGGGAATAATTACTCCCGGCGCTCTGCGCCGAGAGACTCCCCCACCCTCCAATCAAAACCAATAATAAACCTGTTAAAATTTTATTTTTCATACTGTATTCTTCTTATATCTTTTTAGTTTCTTATTCTTTCGACAATGAGAAAGGAGCAGCATACTTCGACGTACATCGTTCTTTATTCGGCTGACTCCCCATTTCGAAGCGGATGATTCCTCCGTCTGCTATATCGTCGTATCTGATAAAATTCTTATCCAACACACGTCCATTTAAGGTAGCAGACTGGATATAGAGATTCTCTTTACTATTGTTGTTCGCTTCAATCACGAATTTATTGCCGTTTTCCATCGTTATAGTAGCTTTCTTAAATAATGGACTGCCAATTACATACTCATCCGTACCAGGACAAACGGCATAAATGCCTAATGAGCTCAAGATATACCATGATGACATACCGCCTTGGTCTTCGTCTCCTGGATATCCTCTTTCTGTGGAATTATACAATCTTTCAACGATCTGGCGTACCCAATACTGTGTTTTCCATGGCTGGCCGGCATAGCTATACAGATAAGGCATGTGCTGAATCGGCTGATTGCCGTGTGCATATTGTCCCATACCCGCCAATTCCATTTCTTTCATTTCATGGATCACTCCTCCGTAAGTTCCCGGTTTAATAGTGCCGGGAAGGGCGAATACCGAATCCATTTTAGCGGTAAACTTCTGATCGCTTCCGAACAAGTCTATTAATCCTTCTACATCATGGAATACGGACCAGGTATAATGCCAGGCATTACCTTCACAGAAAGGTCCACCCCACTCCAACGGGTCAAACGGTTCCTGCCATTTACCATCGACGCCTTTTCCACGCATAAAACCGATAGACGGATCGAATACGTTTTTATAATTATACATCTGACGGGCAAAGACTTCCTGATAGTGTTTGTTTCCAGTCATCTTAGCCAGTTGGTAGCCACAGAAATCATCGTATGCATATTCCATTGTCTGTGCACTCGATCCCATTGATTCCGGATAAGGAACATATCCCAGTTCAAAATATTCTTTCCAGAAACCGCGTCCGTTGGCGCCTCCCCAAGGACCTTTATTCATGGCTTCGTGTGCGTAGGCTTTCAAAGCTTTCTCCGGATCAAAAGTCCGAATCCCTTTTGCCCACGCATCTGCCAGTAATGAAATGGAATGATTACCCAACATTCCTCCTGTTTCTCCGGGAGCTGACCAGGAAGGTAACCATCCGCATTGTTCTTGTGCGGCAAGCAAGGCATTCATGTAACGTCCCTGCATAGTAGGATGAAGAATATTAGTTAATGGAAATTGAGAACGGAAAGTGTCCCAGAATCCATTATCGGTGTACATATATCCGTCATATACTTTACCGTCATAAGGACTATAGTAATAAGGTTCTCCGTTTGCTTTACGTTCATAGAATTTGCGTGAGAAGAGATTGGCACGGAACAAGCAGGAGTAGAAAGTTTTCATTTGTTCGTCTGTTCCACCTTCTACCTGGATTCTGTTCAATAATTCATTCCACGTTTTATGTCCACGTATTTTGGTGGCTTCCAAATTCTTATCTTTACCCAGTTCGTCGTTCAGTGTAATCACAGCCTGCTCTGCGCTGATATAGGAAGAGGCAGCCTTTGCCTGTACTTTCGATCCTTTCTTAAATTTGATATAAGCACCATAGCCTTTGCCTTCTCCTTCCAACTTTTTAGGATAAATCTCATCTTTCTGATTTTCCCACATACCGTAATCCTCAAATGCTTTATCGAACTGCACTACAAAGTAACTACGGAATGTCTTAGAGTTATTTACAAAACGTTGGTTATTCACCCAACCGGAGATTTGTCTCTTTGCCGGATCAATCTTAATTTCACTCATATCCGTATATCCGTCAATTACCAGATAGGCGTCTTCGGTAGAGGGATAAGAAAAGCGTAAATGTACACCACGAGTAGTTGGAGCCATCTCGGTTGTAATTCCATTATCCAGCATCACTTTATAATAATGCGGCTTGGCTATTTCATTATCATGGCTGAACTTCGTTGCCCGCATCTCCTGATTAACGACTAACTTCCCTACCATCGGCATAAAGGAATACACCGCATAATCACTCATCCACGGGCTACATTGATGTGACTGGCAGAATCCTCTAATATTATCTACCGCATATTGATATTTCCAGCCTTCTCCATTTTTCCCTGTTTGGGCAGACCATGTATGCATGGCATAAGGCATACCGGTAGTAGGGTATGTATTTCCATAACTTAATCCGAAATGAGAGTCGGTACCTTGCAGTGTATTGACATATTGCACCAAGTCTTTCATTTGGGCATATATACCTGTTGAGAAAAAAGAGAAGATCACTAAATAAATGAGTTTGTTCATGGTTATTTTTTATGTGTTACATCTATTTCACTTGGCAAATCGAAACAACTATATCTATTTATTACCATAAGTAATACCCTGCCAGTCATCCGTACGGAAAGGGGATGCCGGAAGGTTAACTCCATTGTATAAATTACAAATTGGATTATCTGCCCAAGCATAACGCACTGCTATTGGGAAAGCAACTTCAGGAGATGAGACGATGATGGAATTACCATCAATCATAGCATCAGCCCAGTGAAACTTATGATCAACGCCAGAGATAGTAAATCCTTTTACTCAAGTGGAGCATCGTTATCGTACAATGATTCCCAATTAAATACACGGTAGAAATAAGGACGATAGAAGTCAGCACTACCCGGTGCATTGAAATTATCCCAAAAGTTGGAACAGTCTGTATTGGTAGAGATCACCAATTCACCGGTACGTGATAAAGCCGGATGAATATTTACCATATAAACATGTTGATAACGTTGTTCGCCAATCTTATCAAGAAATTCGGGCAATGTAAAGAGAGTCTTTTGGTCGACAAACGGCCCATAAGGGTGCTTACTACGGAACATCAGCACGTCTCTCCCGAACCACATGGATTGTCCGATCATGTAGTAGGTATCACCTTTTTTAAATACCCAAGGCATAGAGCATGCACTTTCCAAAGGGATAATTGTAGAATTTTCAGCATCTTGGGTTGAGGGGTACTGCGTTGTCCACGAGAAATTTCCTTGCGGGTCGGCCACATAATATTCCCACTGGCTGCCAAGGTCACGTGTAGCGGTACGTGCTACAGCCACCTTATAATTGGAAGTTGTGTAAAGATAGATATGTCCGTCTTCGTCTTCCCACATAGTGTCGCCATAACCTAAAGTGTGGTCGTTAAAATTATCATTACGACTGATAAGTTTCATATAAGTAGCATCACCCGGCTTTCCTTCCAAGCTATAAGTAGCCAAGCAAGTACCAAAGCGGCGCATCAAGTTGTTCGGATCGGTATTATCAACGGCTCCCCACAACATTTGCATCTGATTGTTATATATCGTAGCATCTCCTGCCCAATAAAGATAATCCTGATCGATTTCTCCAGCTTGTATTTTTTCATCCGATAGTGTAGCTTTCGGATGACGAATGTGAGTACGTACCTGATAGTATCTATCCGCATTAGGATCGTTGGTTTGTACGTAATCAGCTAACCAAACAAGATTTTCATCCTTCTCACCAGGTGTTTGTACCATAATACTGTTACGAGGGAAACTACAATTACCTCGTGAACGATTTTCATTGATTACGCCATAGAAGCTATCATTGAACGACCAAAATATATTCCCGTCAGGCAAACCAGTGGTGAACACACCGTCTCCTCCATTCCAGCCCAACGACCGAGTGAAAAGGGCATTGTATTTCAAGTCTTTGTAGACGAACACTTTCCAATATTGTCCTGATCGATTTGGCATTAGTTCGAGATTCCATTCGGAATCAATTTGAGGCATCTTCACTTCTGAATTGCCGTAATAAGGTTCTTGCTGGTCACCACATGCTCCTCCAGCGAGGAGTGCGATACTTAGGATAAGATGAATTGGTTTCATGTTTAATAAGATATTTAAGATTATTTAATTTGTTTCTGCACCTGTAAGGCCGATAATACAAGCCATAAAGGTTGACAAAAAGATGCGTCTCATAATGTTATACTATTAGAGTTTAGGATAAAGACGATTCAGGAATGAAAAACCACTAATTCGGATAATTCTTTCTTTAGATGTATTTGATTTACTATCATTGCTCGAATAATACAATGACCTTTTCACTGAATAATAATACGTGAAAAAAAAGTATTGGGTTTAGTGGTGTATATCTTGTCAATCGTCTTAATACAAATTCAAGTCGTGAATTAGTCTCGGCTTATTGGCTTTAAATTGTTTAATTTTAATTTTATAAGTTTTACTATGAAATTGTACATGAAATCATTAATGCTACTCCTATTTTTAGGAACAGTTGCGTCCTGTAATGACAGTTTCCTCGATCAAACCCAAACTTCGGATTTAAATCGTGAGACCGTTTTTGCAGATAGTACGTATACCGCCAACTTCCTGACCGGAATTTATACCGATATCGGGTTTGATATCAACTACAACCGATGGACATACCTTTTGGCTAATGGTGGTGGGCTGCAAAGCGCTTGTGACGAAGCTGAATTTTATCCTTCGTCAACCATCTGGACAAACATGATGTTTGCTACCGGTACGGTTAATCCGGTTACGGTGAGTGATGACGCATGGTCGAAATGCTACACCAACATTCGTCGGTGCAACGTATTCCTCGCCAATATCGACCGATCACCGATGGTACAGAGCCAGAAAGCTCAATACATATCCGAAGTACTTTTCTTGCGTGCCTGGTACTACTTCATTCTGATGAAACACTACGGCGGTGTACCAATTATTGGTAATAATGTATATGATGCTACTTCGACAATGAAAACCTCGCGCAACACATGGGCGGAATGTGTAGAGTATGTGTCCCATCAATGTGACTCTATCGTCCAACTCAATGTACTTCCCGTGCGACGAACAGGTCAAGAAAACGGTCGCGCCTCATCGGCAGCGGCATTGGGTCTTAAAGCCCGTGTCTGCCTCTATGCAGCCAGTCCATTATTCAATGGAAGTGATTTCGCTCCTACTGATACCAAAGAATTAGTAGGCTATCCCTCTTATGATAAAGAACGTTGGAAAACGGCAATGGATGCTGCCCGCGCAGTAATCAACCTAGGAACCTATAATCTCTTTATTAGAAGTAAAGATTTGAACGGCAAAGCCGAACCAGGTTTCGGATTCTACGTCGTATTCCAAGCCGGTGATACACGAAATGCCAATTTGACCGATGATGATGGTAAAAACAATAACGGAGCCTTTGCCGGCAATATCCTCGACCGTAAGTATCAACGTGAGTCCGGACATGAAGCTGCTTACTATCCACCTAGTGGAAGTCACTCCGGAACACGCCACGGCGGGTACATATACAAAGAATTGGCAGATGCCTTCCCTATGATTGACGGTAAACCCATTAACAACAGCCAATACACATTCGATCCTCTGAATCCCGCTCAAAATCGTGATCCACGTTTCAACAACACCGTGATTTATGATGGTGCTTTGGTCCCTGCTGACGATACTTACAGTG
>OGEU01002372.1_pt1 | contig 13561 bp, 9 predicted proteins | sample 1570651 | NCBI WGS metagenome assembly OGEU01 (sample SAMEA2582129, study PRJEB24529) | metagenome | biome: Human gut stool | place: China | collected 2011 | reverse complement strand
ACGAAAAAGGCAATAAGTCCTTCAATGAAGCCTTGGGGAACAAATGTTAAGGTGACTGTTCCGGATCCTTTTGAAACACGAACTCCCATCAATCCTTTCTGGATGCGATGAATTTGGATAGGCTTTCCATTTTGTTTAGCTGACCAGCCTTTATCATAAGGGAGTGTAAAAATAAGGGTAGTGTCTCTATTTGCGTTATAGGCTGCTACCAATTTGTTTTTCTTTTTGTGAATAGCAACTTCTTGCTGACGAATACTAGCGATAGCTTGTGTGTATTGGTCAAGATCCAGAGCAAAAAATTCTGGTGTATCAAAGGAGACTGTCGAATTTTCTGGAAAACTCATACGAATAGTAACTGTTTCTTCTGTGTCAAAATGGCCAATTGAAAAGAATGGAAAGGCATTATCAATGGTATAGCGTTGGGTCTGTCCATTGTAGCTGATTTCAATATCTTTCCGATCATCGTTTGAAAATTGTAAATTTGGAACATTGACATATAGTTGGCTATGGGCAGGAACCGTTACTTCATATTGAATACTTGCGTAGGAAAGATGACTATCTTCTTCAATTTTTGCAGTTTGCAACGAAGATGTAGTATTTTGTGAAGTAGGCGAGAGAATATTTAATTTCTTATAAAATTTATATTTTTCATCCGTGATTTGATGGATGAATCGTGTCTGATTATCCAGTGTCAAATTCGTAAAGGAAGTATTTTTATAAGGTTTTGCTGACAGAAAGGCGATTGGTAAGGCATATTCGTTTTCTGAAAGTGAGACTCCATTTTTGGTTGCAATCTCTTTAAATCCAAATTTTTGAACAGGTTGTTGGCTTAAATTATAGCGAACACCAAATAGACTATCCATTAAAATAGAATTGTTTTGGTATCGAAGATTGAGGTTAGTTCCTTCAGATTTAAATCCTAGTTTGTCCAATGTCGAGCTAGCATCCGTATTTCGTACAGATGAAAATTGAGAAATTCCATTATAACCATACTTCATGCTATCATTGCCCGTTTGTGGCTGTAGAATCTCAGTCCGATAATTAGAGTCTGTCTTCTCTCTTATTAAGGATTGGATGGCTTTTAAGTCGCGTTCGTAGGATGATCGAGAAGCAAAGACCCATTCATTCGCAATTCCTTCCATTTGATAATAACTATTTACCGATAATTCAAAAATGGAGAAAAACAGGATCGAAAGATAGAAAAGTCTAGGCGGTATCTTTTTTAGGATAAATCCTAAACAGACCAAATAGAAAGCAATTAAAAATTCAAAAGTAACAATAAAATTGACAGCATCTAAAAATTTATAGTGACTGCTGTAAAGGACAGTTGCTCCAAATCCTAGAATAAGGAGGAAATTAGCAAGACTAAAACGAATCCAAGTGATCTCCTCTATTCGATTTAGTACTTCTCCTGCCATCAGAATAATCGTCAAAGAAAAGATCCAAGAGTATCGATGAAGAAACATATTTGGCGCGTGCATACCTTGCCAAAGGAGATCTAATAATTGAAAACGAAAACTCAAAATAAGAATGGTCAAGAGTATAAAGTAAGAAAGTTTCACGTGAAACTTGATCGACTTTACAAAGAAAAAGGTGATCGCTAATAGAAGTGGAAATAATCCCACGTAGATCATTGGAATTGATCCATATTTAGTAGTGTCAAAACTTCCAATGAAATTTTTTGCAAATACGTCAAGATACCAACTTTTTTCTGTAAAGATACTGTCAACCTTTGAAAAACTTTCTCCATGAGTGCGTAAATCTAAGAAGGTTGGATATAACATCACAAGGCTTGTTATAACTGATAAAATAGATACAATCACAAAATGAAAGAAGCGTTTTCCAATTCCTTTGATGTCCCATGACAGTTGTGTCAAGTACCATAAAATAAGAAAAATAGACATCATAAACCCAAAATAATAATTTTGGATAAACAAGCTGGTTAAGCTGATAAAGTAGAGAATCTCTCCCTCATTGTAAATGAGTTTTTTGAATCCATAAAGAATTAATGGTGCTAGGATAAAAACATCTAGCCAAGTTTTGATTTCAATTTGGCTGATAGCAAAACTCATAAGAGCAAATGAGGTTGAAAGGGTAAGAACCAGGGATCTAGGAATTTTAGAAAACATTCCATGTAAACTAATATAAGTGCTTAACCCAATAGCTCCAAATTTAAGAAGAGTGATGAGGTAAACAGCATCCGGCATGGATTGTGCATTAAAGAAGTAGACAAGAGGAGAAAAGAAACTTCCTAGATAATAGCTACTGAGTGCATAGAAATTAATACCTAATCCACTTTGAAAACTGTAAAATAGGCTGTCTGTCCCGTGTAAAATATTTCGAAGTGTGGTATCAAAAATGACATACTGATGATAACCATCTCCTAATAAGGGGGATGTATCACTGTTCCAGTAGATTCCTTGTGAGAGGTAAATAAAGAACATCATGATAGCTGGAATCAGGAAAGAAGATACTATAAAAAGGGATGTTTTTAGCTTTGTTTTATTCATATATTTCTACTGAAAGAGCCTGAAATCATTATTTCAGGGCTCTTTATTTTTATGATTGACTCCAAAGTTCTTTCACTTTTGCTTGAACTTCTTCATTTTCAAGAAACTCATCATAGGTTTCATCAATACGATCGATCACGCCATTTTTTGAAAGAACGATAATATGGTTGGCGAGTGTTTGAATGAATTCGTGGTCATGGCTGGCAAAGATAATCGATTCTTTAAAATTCTTCAATCCATCATTCAAACTTGAAATAGACTCCAAATCCAAGTGATTGGTTGGATCATCCAGTACAAGAACATTTGACTTGAGGAGCATCAATTTAGACAACATGACACGAACTTTTTCTCCCCCTGACAAGACGTTGACAGACTTGTTAACTTCGTCACCCGAAAAGAGCATACGTCCTAAGAAACCACGAAGGAAAGTATTGTCATCTTCTTCTTTACTTGCAAATTGACGAAGCCAATCAAGAATACTTTCACCACCTGCAAAATCCCGACTGTTGTCTTTTGGTAGATAAGACCGACTAGTTGTAACTCCCCACTTGACAGTTCCTTCATATTCAATATCATCCATCAATGCACGGATCAAAGCGGTTGTTTGAATATCGTTCTGTCCGATAAGGGCGGTTTTGTCACCAGGACGTAAGATAAAGCTGATATTGTCAAGGATAGTTTCTCCATCAATCTTGACAGAAAGATTTTCAACTGTCAAGAGATCGTTACCAATTTCTCGTTCTGCCTTAAAGTTGATAAATGGGTACTTCCGACTAGATGGAACAATTTCTTCAAGTTCAATCTTGTCAAGCATTTTTTTACGCGAAGTTGCTTGTTTTGATTTTGAAGCGTTGGCTGAGAAACGTGCGACAAACTCTTGTAATTGTTTAATTTTTTCTTCAGCTTTTGCATTTCTATCTGCTTGTAATTTTGCTGCAAGTTCAGAAGATTCTTTCCAGAAATCATAGTTTCCGACGTAAAGTTTAATTTTTCCAAAGTCGAGATCCGCCATATGGGTGCAGACTTTGTTCAAAAAGTGGCGGTCATGGGACACAACGATAACCGTATTTTCAAAATCAATCAGAAAATCTTCTAACCAGGTAATGGATTGAATATCCAATCCATTGGTCGGCTCGTCCAAAAGAAGGACATCTGGTTTACCAAAAAGGGCTTTAGCTAAGAGAACTTTCACTTTATCCCCATTGGCTAACTCGCTCATAGTTTGATAATGAAGGTCTTCTGAAATATTTAGATTTTGAAGTAATTGAGATGCTTCACTCTCTGCTTCCCATCCACCAAGTTCAGCAAATTCACCTTCAAGTTCAGCTGCACGGACACCATCTTCATCAGAGAAATCTTCTTTCATGTAGATAGCATCTTTTTCTTTCATAATGTTGTAGAGCTTTTCATTTCCCATAATGACAACATCGATGACCCGCTCGTCTTCGTAGTCAAAGTGATTTTGACGCAAAACAGACAAACGTTCATCAGGGCCAAGAGAAATATGACCAGTTGTTGGTTCAATATCTCCAGCTAAAATTTTTAAAAAGGTTGACTTTCCAGCACCGTTGGCACCGATGAGGCCGTATGTATTTCCTTCTGTAAAGTTGATATTGACATCGTCAAACAATTTTCGATCACTAAAACGTAGTGAGACGTCTGATACTGTAAGCAATGATTTTCTCCTCTTTCTATAATGTCTTCATTTTACTAGAAAATAGGAGAAAATTCAACTTTTTCACTGTCAATTTGTTTTTACAATGATGTAAACGAAATTGACAGTTTAGTAAAGTGTTAATTCCTTACAAACATAGAGGATAGACTAACATTTTCAACTAGAAAGTGCTATAATGATAGGGATAACGATTAAGGAGAAGAGTATGACAAAACCCATCATTCTGACAGGAGATAGACCGACAGGAAAACTCCATATCGGCCACTATGTTGGTTCTTTAAAAAATCGCGTCTTGTTGCAAAATAAAGACGAGTATAATATGTTTGTTTTCCTAGCAGACCAGCAAGCTTTGACAGACCATGCGAAAGATCCAAAAACGATTGTAGAATCTATTGGTAATGTTGCTTTGGATTATCTGGCAGCTGGACTAGATCCTGAAAAAGTTACGATTTTCATTCAAAGTCAGATTCCTGAATTAGCGGAATTGACCATGTATTACATGAATCTAGTATCTTTGGCGCGACTTGAAAGAAACCCAACTGTAAAAACCGAGATTTCTCAAAAAGGGTTTGGTGAGAGTATTCCAACAGGATTTTTGGTATACCCCATTTCACAAGCAGCTGATATCACAGCATTTAAAGCGAATTTTGTTCCAGTAGGAAATGATCAAAAGCCAATGATTGAGCAAACTCGTGAGATTGTTCGTTCCTTTAATCATGCATACAACACAGATACTTTGGTGGAACCGGAAGGGATTTATCCTGAAAATGAAGCAGCAGGGCGCTTACCTGGTTTAGACGGAAATGCTAAAATGTCTAAATCGTTGAATAATGGCATTTACCTAGCTGATGATGCAGATACTTTAAAGAAAAAAGTGATGAGTATGTATACTGATCCTGATCATATTAAAGTAGAGGATCCAGGAAAAATTGAAGGCAATATGGTCTTTCATTACCTGGATGTATTTGGCCATCCAGAAGACGCAGCTGAAATTGCAGAAATGAAAGAACATTATCAACGTGGTGGACTTGGTGATGTAAAGACCAAACGATATCTTTTAGAAATTTTAGATCGTGAATTAAGACCGATTCGTGAAAGACGCCTTGAGTTTGCAAAGGATATGGGTGAGGTCTACTCTATTCTTGAAAAAGGAAGTGAGCGCGCTCGAAATGTAGCAGCTCAAACACTGGATGAAGTAAAATCTGCGATGGGAATTACCTATTTTAAAAAATAAAACGACTTCATTAATAGCGAACATTTCTTTACTGTTCATTGATAATTTACCAATAAATGATTGACAAATTGCCATAGAATGGTATGATATTAACAATAAAAATTCGAGCCTTGCTCAAATAAAAAGAAAAGAGGATCCAGCTAATGTCTAATTGGGACACAAAGTTTTTAAAAAAAGGGTTTACATTCGATGACGTGCTTTTGATTCCAGCAGAAAGTCACGTATTGCCTAATGATGCAGATTTAAGTACACAATTAGCAAGTAATTTACGCTTGAATATCCCAATCATTACTGCTGCTATGGACACAGTGACTGAAAGTCAAATGGCAATTGCTATGGCACGTGCGGGTGGACTTGGTGTGATCCATAAAAACATGTCAATTGAGCAACAGGCAGATGAAGTACGCAAAGTAAAACGTTCTGAAAATGGGGTTATCATTGATCCGTTCTATTTGACTCCGTCTCATACAATTGCAGAAGCAGATGAGTTGATGGGACGATACCGAATCAGTGGTGTTCCTGTTGTTGAAACACTTGAAAATCGTAAATTAGTTGGTATCCTTACAAACCGGGATTTGCGTTTTATTTCTGATTACAATCAACCCATTTCAAATCATATGACGAGTGAAAATTTGGTGACTGCACCGGTTGGAACTGATTTGGAAACAGCTGAACACATTCTACAAGAGCACCGTATTGAAAAATTACCATTGGTAGATGAAAATGGTCGTCTTTCTGGCTTGATTACAATCAAAGATATTGAAAAAGTTATTGAGTTCCCAAATGCGGCTAAGGATGAATTTGGTCGTTTGCTTGTGGCTGGTGCCGTAGGGGTTACTTCAGATACTTTTGAACGTGCAGAAGCTCTTTTTGAAGCTGGTGCAGACGCAATTGTCATCGATACTGCTCATGGACATTCTGCGGGTGTTCTTCGTAAGATTGCAGAAATTCGTGCTCACTTCCCAGATCGTACCTTGATTGCAGGAAATATTGCAACTGCTGAAGGTGCTCGTGCATTATTTGATGCAGGGGTAGACGTAGTTAAGGTCGGAATTGGTCCAGGATCAATCTGTACAACTCGTGTTGTTGCAGGGGTTGGTGTTCCTCAAGTGACTGCCATTTATGATGCAGCCGCTGTAGCTCGTGAATATGGAAAAACGATCATTGCTGATGGTGGTATCAAGTATTCAGGAGATATTGTCAAAGCACTCGCAGCTGGTGGAAATGCGGTTATGCTTGGCTCAATGCTTGCAGGTACAGATGAAGCACCAGGTGAAACAGAAATCTTCCAAGGTCGTAAATTTAAAACATACCGTGGTATGGGATCTATTGCAGCAATGAAGAAAGGTTCTAGCGACCGTTACTTCCAAGGATCTGTCAATGAAGCCAATAAATTGGTTCCTGAAGGAATTGAAGGACGCGTTGCTTATAAAGGTTCTGTAGCAGATATGGTCTTCCAAATGATCGGTGGTATTCGTTCAGGTATGGGTTATGTTGGTGCAGCAACCATTCAAGATTTACATGATCATGCACAATTTGTTGAAATGAGTGGTGCAGGATTGAAAGAAAGCCATCCTCATGATGTGCAAATTACAAACGAGGCTCCTAACTACTCAGCACAATAAATTTACACATTTGTAAACAAAAATAACAGCATCTTGACAGTATTGTCAAGATGCTGTTTTGATATGACCGGCTTGAACAGTGAAAATTTTCAACTCTTCAGGTAGTTCTTTTAAATGATCGAGAGTGGTCGTTGTAATAAATGTTTGAATATTATTAGAGATGGTTTCAAGTAGTTGAAGTTGACGATAATTGTCAAGTTCGCTCATGACATCGTCAAGTAATAAAATAGGCTTTTCTCTTGTGATTTCTTCCATCAATTCGATTTCTGCTAATTTTAGAGAGAGAACAACACTTCGATGCTGGCCTTGACTACCAAAGGTAGCATTCATATTATTGATAAAAAATGCCAAATCATCCCTGTGAGGCCCAATACTTGTTGTTTTCCTAAAAATATCCTTCTGACGGTTTTTTTCCAACATAGAGAGAAACTGCTCTTCTATATCATTTCCTTCTTCAGAAAAAGCAGTTGACTGATATTGAATTGATAGGTTTTCTTTGTTGTCAGAAAGTCGAGTATGTTTTTCTTTTGCTTTAGCTTCTAATTTTTTAATAAACTCAAGCCGATGATGGATGACGCGACTTCCAAAACTAGCTAGTTGTGAATCTAAGACCTCCAAAAATGTAGCATCAATTTTTTCTGAATTTTTTAGATAACTGTTTCTTTGTTTCAGTACATGGTTGTATTGAGATAAGTCGGATAAATAGAGAGGTTTCATCTGACCTAATTCAATGTCAATAAACTTTCGACGTCCTGCAGGTGATCCTTTGATCAGTTGCAAATCTTCGGGTGCGAAAAGGACAACATTCATATGGCCAATATAGTTCGATAATTTGGCTTGTTTCAAATGATTTACCTTAGTTATCCGACCTTTTGGTGTTAAGGAAATTTCTAATGGAAGGGGACCAGTTTCTCTTTGTAATTGACCAGAAACTTTAAAATCGGTGGATTCAAAATAGATGAGATCTCTATCATTTCGTGTTCGATGACTTCTGGTTAAAGCTAGAAAATAAATTGATTCGAGAATATTGGTCTTTCCTTGAGCATTTTGACCTAGGAAAATATTTAATCCAGGATGAAACTCGACTTCAAGTTCTTGATAATTACGAAAATGTTGAATGGATAACTGTTTTAACCACATTAGGAGATACCAGGAAAGCGAATTGCTTTTTCTTTTTTGTTAGTCTTTTTCGGTTGTTTCTTTTGTTGTTGATTGAGTTGCTTGACAAGTTTAGCAACACGTTCCTTTTCTTCCTTTTCTTTAAGATGCTCTTCTATTTCTTCTTGAGAAGGTTCAAGAATGGTGATAGTCATGCTCAGTTCAGGAATGTCAATTTGATCATTGACACGAAGTTTACGGCCTCTCCGTTGTTCTAATTCACCATTAACAAAGACTTCTTTTTCTTGAAGAAAGGCTTTGATTGCACCACCACTCTGTATAATACCGAGTTCTTTTAAGATTGCTTGTAATGTAATAAAGTCATCAAATAATTTGTAATTCATAGTTCACCTCTTTGCGTGTTATTATACCATATTTTTAGTTTTTCTAGGGTAGAGAATGTTGAGTGATTTGAGGAGCTTTTTCACAGTTTGAATTAGGATTTTAGTGTGATTTCGTGTTATAATGAAAGTTACTATTGAGTAGAACGAGGATGAAAATGGAATTAGTAAAGGGCGTGAATCTTCACTTTCTTCAATCAAAAAAATTTAAAACCAATAAAATTAAGGTCCGTTTTTCATCGCCATTAGATGAAAATACCGTGGCTGCGCGTGTTTTAGTAGCCTGTATGATGGAAACTGCAAATCAAAAATATCCAACTTCACAATTATTCCGTGAAAAATTAGCGAGTCTATACGGGGTAGAATTGTCAACCTCAGTCTCTAAGAGGGGGCGTGTTCATTATGTTGATTTGAATATTTCCTTTGTGCGCGATGACTTTTTGAGCAAGAAAAATGTTCTTACTGATGAGGTTTTGGACATTATAGAAACTATCTTCTTTTCACCTTTGGTAGTAGAAGATCACTTTGACAGTGATACATTTGACGTTGAAAAGAAAAATACGATTTCCGATTTGGAGTCAGAAATTGAAGAGCCTTATTATTATGCACATGGGCAATTGAATCAACTATTTTTTGAAGACGAAACAATCGGGATGTCAAGATTGGGGAAAGTTGATTTAGTGAGACAAGAAACAGCTCAAAGTTCTCTTGAACAGTTTCATCAGATGCTCCAATTAGATAACATTGACTTCTTTTTCATAGGCGATTTTAATGAGGTCGCTATTGTGGATCGAGTGAACCAGTTTGAATTCAAGCCACGTGATAACAATTTGTCTGTCACCTATCAACAACCTTTTACAAATGTTGTTAGAGAAAAGTTAGAGCAAAAACAAAACCAACAATCTATTTTAGAATTAGGTTATCATTTTTCTACCCAGTATGGAGAATCTCTCCATATCCCACTAGTTGTATTAAATGGGATGCTGGGAGCTTTCTCGCATTCGAGACTTTTTCAAATAATTCGTGAGAAAGAAGGACTTGCTTATACCATCTCTAGCCATTTTGATATTTTTACAGGCTTTATGAGAGTTTTTGCAGGCATTGATAAGGAATCTCGTACGAAAGTAATGACCTTGATTATGAGACAGTTGAATGATTTAAAACGAGGCAAGTTTACAGAGTCAGAGCTTCAATTGACAAAAGAAATGTTGGTGAATACGACCTTATTAGCACAGGATCGGCAAAATACCTTGATTGAAAGGGAATATCTGAAAACGATCCTAGGAAAGAAAGTCCTTTCTTTAGAAGAGTGGTTAGAGTCCATCGATAAGGTTAGTAGAGAAGAAATTATTGAAGTGGCAAAAACAATTAATTTACAGTCTGTTTATTTTATGGAAGGAAAGTAGTGTAAAGATTGAAAATTAAAGAAAAATATTATGAATCAGTTGGTGAGCAAGTTTACTTTACACGCTTGTCAAATGGGTTGACTATTCATTTAATTCCCAAAGAAGATTATTATGAAACCTATGGAATAATCACAACTAAGTTTGGCTCAGTGGATACACGAATTCTAGTGAATGGTAATGAAAGGCAATATCCTGCAGGAATTGCTCATTTCCTAGAACACAAAGTATTTGAAGATGAAAATGGTCAAGATTATTTAAAAAAATTCGTTCATTTAGGATCGGAAAGTAATGCCTTTACAAGCTTTACAAAGACAAGTTATCTTTTCTCAACAACTTCAAAGGTCCCTGAAAATATTCAATTGTTATTGGAGATGGTTTCAAAGGTTTCCTTTACAGAAAAATCTGTATCTAAGGAAAGAGAAATCATTCAACAAGAAATTGGAATGTACCAAGATAGTCCAGACTATCGATTATTTTTTGGTGCTTTAGAAAATTTATATCCTGGAACACCGTTAGCAGATGATATTGCTGGAACTAGGGAGTCTATTTCTGACATTACAATAGATAATCTCCGTGAAAACTTTGATCTATTCTATCATCCCTCTCAAATGCACTTATTAGTGATCGGAAACTTTGATGTTGATGAAGTATTGCAAGTAGTAAAGGAATATGATCTAGTTCCTCCTCATCCATCTGTGGAGTTAGAACGTTTTCCTGTAGAAAAAAATGAAGTAAGATTGAATCAATCTTGTAGAATGGAAGTTGCTACTCCTAAGTTGGCAATTGGAATTCGAGGAAATGATATCATTAAGGAAGAGGAAAAATTTCGTTATAAATTGATGTTGAAATTACTGTTTTCGATGATGTTTGGTTGGACTTCGCAACGGTTTCAAAGTTTATATGAAGCTGGGAAGATTGACAACTCATTGACACTTGAAGTCGAGGTTGAGGAATTATTTCATTTCGTTATTTTGACAATGGATACTCAAGAACCGGTGTCCTTATCTCATCAATTTAGGTCAGCGATCAAACAATTTGAGAAGGATCCAGATGTGAATCAGGAACATTTGGATACGATTAAAAGCGAAATGTTTGGTGATTTCTTACAAGGTTTAAATTCGCTTGAGTATAGTGCCACTCAGTTTGAATATTTTTCAGACGGTAGCACTTCTTATGATCTTCCAAAGATTTTACAAGGTATTAGTTTACAAGATATCATCAAATTAGGGCGTCAGTTCATCGACCAGGCTGAGATGGTTGACTATATGATTTTTCAAAAGTAGTAAACAATGTATCAAGAAGGGAAAACATGAAGAAGAGAACGATTGGTCAAGTGTTAAGACTGTCAAGAGTAAATTTACACTTAAGTTTACAGGATGTGTCAAATAAAACAGCCATTGGAATTCCTTATATAGAAGCGTTGGAAAACGATGAGTTTGATCTATTACCGAGTCCCTTTTACGCTCAGATCTATCTTAAAAAGTTAGCATGGGCTTTGGGATTAGATGAGTCCATCCTATTGACAGCTTTTCGTGAAGGAAAAGAATTGTTATTTGATGAAGAAATACTTGTAGATGACGAAGAGCTTCATTCAAGAAAATTAAGACAGAAAGCGAGCTGGTTACCAATCCTGTATTATCTACTAGTGAGTTTTGCCATCCTTGGCTTTGTGATTTATATCGTATATTTTTATGAGTTTACAGCATCTGTAAAATAGATGTAAAGATAGTTTATTTTTTGGAGGAAGTATGAAAAAAGAAAATATTCCTAATGCATTGACATTAATTCGGGTTGTAATGATTCCTATTTTTATTGCTATTTTAAGTTTAAGTCACTCTTACTTAGGACATATTGTAGCGGCAGTTATTTTTGCAATTGCTAGTATTACAGATTATTTAGATGGCTTTCTTGCACGAAAATGGAATGTAGTTAGTAATTTTGGTAAATTTGCCGATCCAATGGCAGATAAATTATTGGTCATGTCAGCCTTTATCATGATGATTGAATTAAAAATGGTTCCTGCTTGGATTGCAGCCGTTATCATTTGTCGTGAGTTAGCTGTTACTGGTTTGCGTCTTCTACTTGTTGAGACAGGTGGTACAGTTCTTGCTGCAGCCATGCCAGGAAAAATTAAAACCTTTAGCCAAATGTTTGCCATTATCTTTTTGCTTTGCCATTGGACTCTTCCAGGGCAAGTGTTGCTTTATATTGCATTGATTTTCACAATTTATTCTGGTTACGACTACTTTAAGGGAAGTAGCTATCTCTTTAAAGACACATTTAAATAAATGAAACAGATGATTGAGCTAAAAAATGTATCCTTTCGATACGATAAAACAGTAGAAGAGTATCAAATTGACACGGTTTCGTTTCACGTGAAACAAGGAGAGTGGCTTTCGATTGTTGGACATAATGGTAGTGGGAAATCTACAGTTGTACGCCTGATTGATGGTCTTTTGGAAGCTGAGTCTGGTGAGATTTACGTTGATGGAAAACAACTGACTCGTGAAACTATATGGGAAATCCGTAGTAAAATTGGGATTGTATTTCAGAATCCTGATAACCAATTTGTTGGTGCGACAGTAGAAGATGATGTTGCCTTTGGTTTAGAAAATCAAGGAATTCCACGGGAAGAAATGCTTCAACGAGTGGAGAAGGCTATTGAGCAAGTTGGTATGCTGGAGTTTAAAGATCGCGAACCATCTCGTTTGTCAGGTGGTCAAAAGCAACGAGTGGCCATAGCAGGTATTATCGCCTTGAGACCAACTATTATTATCCTTGATGAAGCAACTAGTATGTTGGATCCAGAAGGTAGAGAGGACCTAATGGCAGTAATGAGAAAACTTCAGAAAAAGTTTCAATTAACAATTATCTCCATTACCCATGATTTAACCGAAATTGCCTTAAGTGATCGAACACTCGTCTTTCAAAAAGGAAAACTAGAGTCTTCTATGACGCCGCGGGAATTGTTTTCAAGAAATGATCTGAATGAGATTGGATTAGATAAGCCTTTTAGTAAGCAGGTCCAAGAATCTCTCAGCTCGCATTTTCCGCTAAAGCAGGACTATCTAACAGAAAGTGAGTTATTAGACCAACTATGGGAATCTCTTTAAAGAATGTCTATTATACTTATCAAGAGGGAAGTCCTTTTGAAGGGCAGGCGCTTTCTGATATTAGTTTGGAAATAAAAGATGGATCTTATACAGCCATCATCGGGCATACTGGTAGTGGCAAGTCTACTTTGTTGCAATTACTAAATGGTTTACTGCGTCCGACTAAAGGAACGATTCAATTTGAAGATTTTGTTTTAGATAATCATTCTGAGCCAAAAGAAATGAAGTACCTGAGAAAAAAAGTCGGTTTAGTTTTTCAATTTCCAGAAAGTCAGCTATTTGCGGAAACCGTTCTAGCTGATGTAGCCTTTGGACCACAGAATTTTGGGGTACCTAAGGACAAAGCGGAGGAAATAGCCAAAGAAAAATTAGCGATCGTTGGTTTAGAAGAGTCTATCTATGATAAAAGTCCATTTGAACTATCTGGTGGACAGATGAGACGGGTTGCGATCGCGGGTATTTTAGCTATCGAACCAGATATTTTAGTATTGGACGAGCC